>JDSG01000004.1_pt1 | contig 225357 bp, 293 predicted proteins | sample 199341 | NCBI WGS metagenome assembly JDSG01 (sample SAMN02584197, study PRJNA231836) | bioreactor metagenome | isolation source: continuous culture bioreactor short generation time transfer1 day 52 after... | place: Germany: Bremen | reverse complement strand
AGTTATAAAAATGACTATTAATTGTACTTCACAATTTTTAAAGTATCACCTGTTATTAAATATCACAATTTAAGGCTTGCAACACTCACTTTTTTAGAAAATAATGAATAATACTTATTTTAATATTTCAGGATGTTTACCTATGGCTAACAGAACAGATTATATCGCAGCTGAACTCGGAAAGATAGTCACTCAGTCACTCAAAAATATGGCAGCAAACAAGATGAAAGTCTCTGCCGCAAATTTGAAATCCAGCCTCACGGCTAACGAAGCGTTTATTGAAATGATAAAGCATGCCATGGAGGGTGGTGAAAAATCTGAACTGCTCAAGTATGTAACTCCGCTGAAAGGTTTCGTTTCCGATGCCGCCCTGAAAGATGTTGAAGATATGGTATTTAATCCTGACAAAGGCTTTAGCGAGACGATGACGGCACTCCTTAACACACTCAGCGAGCATATAATCGCTCTCGAAAAACGTCAGCATAAAGTGAGCAGCTTTATAGAGGATGTCTTTTCAAAGTTCGTGGGACTTCAGGCAGAACTGACCACAAGCTTCTCCAATAGTATAGACTTCGTGGAAAAAGACCTCGAAATAGACAAAAAAAACTCTTAGGCGATGCAGAAGATATGCATAATGTTCTGAAGAGCGAAGATTCCATAGATTACCTGCGTTCGAAGATGCTCGAATCCTTCTCTAACTTTGTTGACACGTTCGGTTCTAAGACCGAAAACAAGCAGGGGGGGCATCTGGATACGATAGCAAAGGACTACTCTTCGGTAAACTCCGAGCTGGAAGATTATAAACAGCAGGTCACAAAACTGCAGAACGACCTGAATAAGTATAAAACCGAGTCGATCACAGACCACCTGACAGGTCTTTACAACCGTAAATATATGGACATGAAGATGACTGAGGAGATCGAGCGTTATAAAAGGATGAATACCCCCCCTTTCTGCGTGATGCTTGTGGATATCGACCATTTCAAAAGTGTCAACGATAACTATGGTCACCTTGTGGGCGACCAGGTTTTGAAGCATCTGTCGAAGCTCATAAAAGAGAATATCCGCAAAACAGATTTTGCTTTCCGCTATGGCGGTGAAGAATTTATCGTACTACTGTCGAATGCCGATGTCAGAAATGCCCAGCATGTCGCAGAGCAGATCAGAAAGAAGCTTGAAACAGTTAATTTCGCTCTGAAAGGTAACTCTTTCACTGTTACTGCCAGCTTCGGTATATCAGCCTTCGAAAAAGAGGATAATGCCGAATCTGTCATAAAAAGAGCTGACGAAAGACTTTATAAAGCTAAAGAGACAGGCAGAAATAAAGTCGTCGCACAGTAGATACAGGCATTTATCTTTTCTTGGTTAATCCTGCAGACAGGTCTCTGGCGACCTGAAGGGTTATCCTCAGATCGTCCGTGCTGAGGTTTTCAGCCAGAGAGTTTGCCCAAGGTATCTGCACAGATTCAGCCCTCCTGTACAGCTCCTCACCCCCCCTCTCTGCCAACTCGGCTAATTTAGCTGTTTTATGATTCGGATTCTCTCTGTATTTAAGCAAACCGTCTTTTTCCATTATATCTGCTAAACGCTGAACACCCTGCCTGGTCTGCCCCCCCATGCTTTTGGCTATCTGAGCAACAGACATAGGCACGCCACTGATAGCCAGTGCTCCCAGAACCTTCCATCTGGCACTCGTGAGCCCCCCCAGCTCTTTGACAAGCTCGTCACCTTCATTAACCAATGAACCGCTCAGACTGAATATCTCAAGGATCAGCTCGGTTAAAAGCTCACCGTTTGTCGTATGCTTCATACTTTCGCCTCATTCAATTGACAACATGCTGTCAATTTGGTAATATATTGTCATATTATAAGGAGACTATCATGATAAAAAGAATACATCTACTTTTTTTCAACCCTGTCAGTAATGTGTATTATTTTCTTCATCACGTCCACAGTAGTATCCGAGATTTTTATGCAGCCTCACAGTATTGCCAGGGTTAAAGCTTTTATAGTCTTCCCCCCCGGCATGTTTATTCTCATCCCTTCCATTATATTTACTGGAGTATCAGGCTTTATCATGTCTGAAAACAATAATTCCAGACTTATAAAGGCAAGAAGAGATTAATGCCCGTGATCGCTCTGAATGGTCTGCTTATACTCGTCCCATCGGCGATATTTCTGGATATTAAAGCATCTTCAGACAGTTTTGATTTTATCTTTTATACTGTGCAGGCTGTGGAGATTATCGCAGGCGGGCTGAATCTCGCTCTTGTCTCCATAAACTTCAAAAAAAGGATTGAGATTGTCAGGAAGATTGCCCGTCAAAGGGGGGGGCGGTGATGTATAGATTAGGCAAAGATGGATTGAAGATCCTCAAACTTCTGCATATCATATGTGCTTCCTGCTGGTTCGGAGGTGCTTTATCGCTCTTCTTCCTCTATTTCCTCAAACAGGGGGGGCAGAGTGATCAGTCTATAGTGCACGGGATAAACCTCAGCATACATCATATAGACCTGATGGTTATCATAATTCCGGGGGGGGCAATAGGCAGTTTTCTGACAGGTCTGCTCTATTCCCTCTTCAGTAATTGGGGGGGATTCTTTAAACATAGATGGATTACTATTAAGTGGATAATAACTGTTTCGGCTATTTTGTCGGGAACTTTTCTCCTCGGACCGTGGGAGACGGCACTTATGGAGCTGTCAGGGGGGGACTCCGCCACAAACATATTCCAAAACTATACATATCTGAATACTCAGAAACTCCACTTCAGTCTTGGAAGTGTACAGGTGATAGCACTACTGTTTACATTATATATTTCAGTATTTAGACCGTGGAAAAAGGGGGGGTAGGATCAGAGGATCATGCCGTCGTATGCAACATAAGTATTCTTAAACTGCCTTCTGGCTAATATACCCATCTCGTCAAGCATTATGTCGTTATAGTCAGGATTATGATGGAAAAGAACAAGGTTTTTTTTACCCCCCCTGCCTTTTTTTACAAACTCTATACCGTGTTTATATGTGGAGTGCCCCCCCCAGCCGACCTTAGGCATTCCGCCGCTCTCGCCTGAATACTCCGCAGGTGTGTATGTGGTGTCGAAAATCATATAGTCGCAATCTCTGGCAAATTCGATAAGAAAATCATCCTTTTCAGAGCCGTGCTCATAGTCGGACGTGAACAGAATCTGCTTATCAGGGAAGACCACCTTATGCATCAGTACACCATCTGGATGCCAGCCGTCTGCAACATGGACACCCACCCTGCCGAACTGGAACTGATCTCCGCTATCTATGAGATTGATACGGATATCCGCACGCAGTTTACTCTTAGGCACGGGGGGGAAGAACGGAGGCTTAAAAAGGACATCAAGGATATCCGTGGACTCCATCTCGACTTTGTTCTCAAGGTAAATATGTATGCTCTTCGTCGGGTTGTAGAAAGCCTGAAAAATAGGCATACCCACGATGTGATCCCAATGCAGATGAGACAGAAAAATATGGTACTCTTTGAAATTCTTATACTTATTAAGACTGGTAAGACCTGTACCGCCATCAAAAATGATACAACTATCACTGTTGACGGGGGGGGTCATGAGGCAGGTTGTATTGCCACCATATTTAACGAAACTCTGTCCGGAGACAGGCAGAGTCCCTCTTGTGCCCAATAAGTGAAGCATTAGAGCTCCTTTTTGATAGTTACGTGATTACCTTTGCCGTTATAGATCACTTCATCGAAATACATCCGTGTGATAAGGATGCCTCTGCCGTGAAGCTTGAACAGAGACTCAGGGTCGGTAGGGTCAGGGAGTTCTTCAACATTGAAGCCTGCACCCTCATCAATTATATCCATAACAATACCGCTATTGTCTACGGTATATGAAAAAGTTACCAGCCGTGAGTTATACTTATCGTCCGCCAGCCTTTCGTTCACAAGATCGTAGTATGTGCCTGATTCGGTGGCATTTAGTTTATCGTCGCCGGTTATTCCCAGATTACCATGCTCGATAGCGTTTGTAAGCATCTCGGAAAGACCCACACGCACCTTCTCAAGTGATTGAAAATCCAGAAAATAAACAAAGTCTTTTGTCAGAGCAAACACGACCTTCTCTATATTGAAAATATCATTCTTTATCTTGAAAGTTTTATTCAGGCTGACGGGTGCAGCGGATGCGGAAGCAACTTCAAAACAGCCTGAATGTGTAACAGCGTCAACAAGACAACGCAGATGTATATGATCAAAATCCTGTTTAAGATAATAAACTTTATCACACTCGACCTTCCCCCCCTCGCCTATATAACAAACGGGGGGGATGTCCTTGAGAGCGTCGAAACATGATTTCGATGCATCATCAGTCAGATAAAGGACAGATGCAGCGTCGTACTCAAATTCATCAATACTTGCAATAGCATCTAAGGTGAACCTTTCTTTTTCGCAAAAGCTCTCGATTTTCTCTAAAAGCTTGCTATCATTGATAAAACATGTTACTTTTTTTCATAAGAAGATTATAACACAGATTTTTACAGCAGGTCAATAATGTTGCTGAATAAAGATATTTTTCGAAGATATGACATTCGTGGAATCTATGGTACAAAACTCACTGACAATATAGCTGAGCTATCCGCTAAAGCCTTCGCAACACAGGTTATTAAAGAGACAGGAAAACATAATCCGACTCTGTCCGTGGGCAGAGATGTGAGAGAATCGTCAACTCCTCTTTTTCAGGCTATATGCAGAGGATTAACCGACTCAGGTGTTAACATACTGGACTTGGGCATATGTCCGTCCCCCCCTGTCACATATTTCAGCATGCACAGTGAAGGGAGTGACGGCTATATAATGATCACAGGGAGTCACAATCCGCCTGAATTCAACGGTATCAAAATCGGTACAAAAAAAACACCGTCTATCACTCCGAAAAGATCGAACAGATTTACGACAGCATATCCAAAGAAGAATTCATCACTCCACAGATAAAAGGGACAGTTACAAAGATTGACATAACAAGCAGATATATCTCATACATGAACGAGCACTTTTCGGAACTGAAAAACAAGATATCCAAACTTAATAAAAAGATTACCATAGTGGTCGATTCGGGAAGCGGCACTGCCTCAAGCATTGCACCTGAGATTTTTACTAATCTGGGTGTGCAGGTTCTGCCTTTATACTGCACTCAGGACGGTAAATTTCCTGGGCATCACCCCCCCGACCCAACGGTCGAATCAAACATGGCAGAAGCTAAAGCACTCATGCTGAAACACTCTGCCGATTTATGCATGGGCTATGACGGAGATGCCGACAGGCTCGGAGCACTTGACAACACAGGTGAAATGATATGGGGGGGGATCAGCTGATAGCAATCTTCGCAGGCGATATCGCATCAGAACATCAGGGTGCAAAGGTGGTGGCAGATGTCAAGGCGAGTAAAGGTCTGTATGAATTTATAGATGCCATAGGGATGCAATCTGTAATGTACCTCTCAGGACACTCCATGATCAAAGTGAAGATGAAACAGGAGAATGCTGTTTTAGGCGGAGAGATGAGCTCTCACTTCTTTTTCGCCGATAGATATTTCGGCTACGACGACGGCATATACGCATCTGTCAGACTACTGGAAGCCTACGTTAATCAGCTGTCACTCGGTTTAATATCGTCCTCATCCGAACTGACTTCGCAGATACCAGACTATTTCAACACCCCCCCTGAAATACGTGAATACTGCCCTGATGATATTAAATTCGAACTAATAAAAAAAACCTCAGCTACCAATTTAACCAGTATCTAAAAGACGACATTTATGGTATAAAAGACATCATAGATATTGACGGGCTCAGAATCAATTTCGAGAAAGGCTGGGCACTCGTGAGGGCAAGCAATACCGAGCCCCCCCTACTTGTCACACGCTACGAAGCAGAAAGCGAAGATGAACTTAACAGAATACGAAATGTCGTTAGCAGTATAATAAAAGAGCTACAGAATGATAAATAGAAGAGTCTCTAAACAGATAAACTTAGGCAATGTAAAGATAGGCGGTGATGCCCCCCCTATCAGCATACAGTCTATGACAAATACAGATACCCGTGATATCTATGCAACAAACGCTCAGATAGCGGCTCTATATGAGGCAGGGTGTGAGATAGTACGCTGTGCCGTGGTTGACAGCACTGCCGCTAAAGCTTTCAAAAAAAATAACCGATCAATCTAAAATACCTGTCATAGCAGATATACACTTTGACTATAAACTCGCCATAGAATCCATGGAAAACGGTGCAGATGCTATCCGCATCAATCCCGGTAATATAGGCGGAGCAGATAAAGTGAAAGCAGTAGTGGAAGCAGCAAAGGCTAATAACTGCTCCATAAGGGTCGGCGTAAATGCCGGCTCACTTGAAAAAGAACTGCTGAAAAAAATACGGGGGGGTTTGTGCTGAATCGCTTGTGATGTCGGCAGAATCTCACATTAAACAGATAGAAACACTAGGCTTCTACGATATGAAAGTTTCGCTGAAAGCTAGCAGTGTTCCACTGACGTTTCAGGCGTATCAAATGTTTGCAGAGAGATCGGACTATCCTCTGCATATAGGCGTAACCGAAGCAGGAACATTCTTTGCAGGGAGTATCAAATCATCCGCAGGGATAGGTGCTCTCCTTTTATCCGGGATAGGCGACACGTTCAGAGTATCACTCACGGGAGACCCCCCCGTGGAAGAGATACGGGTGGCTTGGCAATTGCTTAACGCACTCGAGATAAGACGCAGAGGTCCGGAGATTATCTCCTGCCCCCCCACCTGCGGCAGAACGGAGATAAGTTTAGTAAAACTCGCCGAAGAGGTAGAAAGACGTGCAGCATCACTGGAATCAACGATAAGCATCGCTGTGATGGGCTGTCCCGTGAATGGTCCGGGGGGGGAAGCACGTGAGGCAGACTATGGCATTGCTGGCGGCAGAGGGAATGGTCTGATCTTCAAAAAAGGCGAAATTATAAAAAAAAGTACCGGAAGAGCTGATAATTGATGAACTTTTTGGTATCTTAAAAGATGATGATATTCAATAACGATTAGGGGGGTGCAATGTGAGTTTATCTGAAAAACTGGCAGATCTGATTATCTTCGAGACGACAGAGCCACAGGATCTTGAGAGGCTTGCGAGCTTTTGTAAGGTTAAGAAATTCTCAAAAGACGAAGTAGTCTTCCACAAAGGGGGGGATGTCGGTACTGACCTTTATGCAATACTCGGCGGCGTATTTCGTGTAGTTATAATTGATGATAAAGGGGGGGACGAAATAATCCTAGCACATGTTAAACCGGGGGGGGATATCGTCGGAGAAATGAGTATGATCGACGGTCTCGGCAGAACAGGAACTCTGATCGCAGACGAAGAATCCGAAATATCCCTGATCCCAAGAAAAGCTTTCAATGAGCTCATGCAGAAGGATTTCAACGTAACTCTTTACCTTCTCGAGACTCTCACCGAAAGACTGAGAAAAGCTGACGAACTGATTGAATCACTGGCATTCCTTAATGTGAAAGAAAGGATTATCAAATACTTGCTAGATACGGTGAAAGACGAAACACTCCCTCTGGACGGGTATTACACAACAAAGAAATATACTCATCAGGAGCTTTCCAATCTTATAGGTGCATCCAGAGAATCTGTAACTAAATGTCTTAAGATTTTAACAATCGAAGGGGGGGTTATTAAGGTCAAGAATGATACTATGCTGGTCAAAGAACCTGCTATGATTTTTTTTGATCTTGGGGGGGTTTTCAACGAAAAGCTGGCACTCGATCCCTGAACTTTTATATACGCTTACAGACGGTATTGTGGATGTTTTAAATTCATATGCCTGCATCCGTGCGGAAATGATTCGTCCCATGTTACATAATAATGCAAACATCTTCTGCAATTAACTCTTTTCAAACTGTTTTACTCCTATATTATATAACTTACACATTATATATATACGGAGATACACATGTTTGTAAACTATAGAACTGATATTTTAGAAAATGCGGTAAAAGAACTCGACGAGATACTCGCTTCAAACCGCAAAGAAATAAAAACTCTCCTCAGCATAGACAATAAATCATACAAAAACTTCATACGTCCATTGATGAGTCTCGACTCTGATATTAGTAATTTTTTTTCACTCCTGTCGGGCATCTGAATTTTGTGAATAACACAGAGCAGACCCAAGAGGTCTACAACGCATCCATGCCGATGCTCACGGAATATTCCACTCAGATCGGGCAAAATAACGATATTTTTGAGGCTGTTAAAAGCATATTCGACAGTGAAAAAGATCAGCTTACGAGTGCACAGGTTAAAGTGCTTGAAGATATGCTGAAAGGTTTCAGGCTGTCCGGAGTACACCTTCCTGATGAGCAAAAAAAACAGGCTCATGGAGATAAACCTTGAGATCAGCAAGCTCAGCACGGACTTTGGTCAGAATGTTCTGAAAGATACCGACAGCTTCGAGCTTGTAACAAGTAACGAGGCAGATGTTGAAGGCATCCCTGAACCTGACCTTCAGGCGGCAAAATGTGACGACGGTTATAAATTCACTCTCAAAATGCCGAGCTATCTGGCATATATGACCTACGGACCTAACAGGGATATCAGAGAAAAACTATACAAAGCCTATTGCACCAGAGCACCACAAAATGCGGAGATAATAGAAAAACTACTCTCCCTAAAGACCGAAAAAGCAAAAATACTCGGTTTTGACCGTTTCAGTGACCTGTCTCTCGCCACGAAAAATGCCAAATCCCCCCCTGAAGATGTTATCAACTTCCTGAACGATCTGGCAGAAAAAGCATACAATCAGGCAGGTGCTGAACTGAATGACCTGAAAAAAATAGCCGAATTCAGTGACCTCCAGGCATACGATACAGCCTACTATTCTGAAAAGCTGAGAAGGGTTGAGTGCGGATACGATGAGCAGTTATACAGACCATATTTTGAGCTGAATTCTGTAGTCGATGGTCTTTTCAGCTTTATCGAAAAACTTTTCGGCGTTGCTTCAGAGAGGTTGACGTACCTGTATGGCACGAAAGCGTCAAGGCTTATGATCTCATAAAAAAACGGCGACACCTTCGCCAGAATATACACAGACCTCACCTTCCGCACAGGCAAAAGGGACGGTGCATGGATGAACAACTGGCAGACCAGACATTCAGACAGTGAAGATAAACAGCATCCTGCAACAGCTCTTATATGCGGTAACTTTCCGCAGGCATCTGAAAAGTCCCCCCCTTCCCTGCTTAGACACAGTGATGTTGTAACCCTCTTCCACGAAATGGGGGGGCATGCACTGCACCACCTGCTTAGTGATATTGATGAAGCTGATGTCAGCGGTGTAAACGGTGTCGAGTGGGATGTGATAGAGTTTCCATCGCAATTTCTGGAGCTTTTCGCATACAACAGAGACGTCCTCAAGATGTTTGCCAAACACCATAAAACAGGTCAGGTGATATCTGACGAAATGATAGAAAAGCTTGATAAAGTAAAGAAATTTATGTCGGCAACGGCACTCCTTCGTCAACTGGAATTCGGAACTCTCGACATGCTTATCCATGAAAAGCCGCATACGGCGGATGAGGTTCAAGTAATATTAGACAAGGTTCGAGAAAAGACATCACTCATCAAACCACCCGCCTATAACAAGTTTCAGCATGGTTTCAGTCATATATTCGCAGGCGGCTACTCGGCAGGCTACTACAGCTATAAATGGGCTGAGAGGCTCTCTTGTGACGCTTACAGTATTTTTACCGAAAAAGGGGGGGTCTTTGACAAAGAGACGGGCGAAAGATTTCTTGACAGTGTTCTCAGTAAAGGAGGGAGTGCAGACCCTATGGAGCTGTTTGAGAAATTTGCAGGAAGACAGCCCGACAATACAAGCTTACTCAGAGTAAACGGAATCGACTAGTGGGACAGTTTATCCATGATCATAAGATATCTGCGGTACTCCTGATTAGTCACGCTTGATTTCCAGTACCCTGCGGACATAGCCCCCCCCACGACCGTGGCGGTCATCAGGATAGCTATTATATAAGGTATCAGTTTATGATTAAATCTATTAGTGGTATTCAGGCACTTATCAGAGTGTCTGTTTGCCACACAGTCAAAACAACCAAAGCACTCAGGCGAGTCTATACGTGTTTTCGTGTGGACTAATATATCATTTGGACAAACCTCTGTGCATCGTCTGCAATCTATGCAGTGAGAGGCATTCCGCTTAACCTTAAATGGTGACAGAACCGACAGCAGACCAAGCAGAGCACCGTAAGGCAGAGGATTCTGCACCACACATTTTTAGATATCAAAGTAAGTATCAAAATTACGGTCAAAACAATCAGAGTTGTTCTGGAGGGGGGGGATGTGAAGAAGTGCATCATCTTGGCATCTGCAATTATATTATACGGAGCATGTAAAAAAAAGCACTGATTGACCTGACAGGCATCTGCCAAAGTATTACATATGCAAAAAAAAGCCAAGGATTCCGTATTTTATTATCGTAAGCGGATAAAAGATATATTTATGAATCCTGACCCCCCCTTTGCTAAGATAGGAGAGATTCTCCGAAACAAAACCAACAGGGCATATGTAACTGCAGAAGCTCTTTTTAAATATCAGACTCACCAGAAGTATAAAGATGAACAGTGTCAGCCCTGCAGGGTGCACATAATCATAAACGCCTGTAAGGACAAATCTTTTAAACGACATCAAGGCACTTATAGGCAGAAAACCTTCCACCAGTCCAGGCTTAGCACCTGCAGGAACACCATTTTGCAGGTCGCTAATATAAAAATAGAACCTTATGCCGCCTGCTATGGTTATTACAAAAAATATTAATTGAGTTATTTGCCGTTTACTCATGCTGCATCCTAATCAAACCACTGAATAAAAAAATTGTCCTAAATCAAAAATCCAACCTCCTGCACAACACATCTTGTAAATTAATTGTGACATATTTGTCAGATGTGAACTCGCTGTTTTTTTTCTGGTATAATTGACTATTGATTCAAATAAAGGAGTACCTATGCGAAAATTATTTTTCTGTATACTTCTACTTGCTTGTTTGTGTGTTCCAATGGTGCAGGCAGAGGAGCATACTCCGAGATTAGACCTAACTGAACTATGCAGTAGTTTAAAATTAGGTCATATTGCCCCCCCACTGATGGGAAGAACCTTCACTCTTAACGGTGAAGTAATAGTTTTTGACGATAACATGTGTATCCAGAATACTTTAACACCTGAAGAGGAAGAAACAATTGCGTATCAGGGTTCAGCACAGCTACAGGAAGCACTAAATGCTGTTAATAGCCTGGAATCCGAAAGACAATATAGTAGTAATATTGGAATTCGGTATTTTCAGGATTTAAACATTATTAAACTTGATCATATTAAACTTAGTGGAAACACAGGGTGTACCAGAGAGTTCGAAACTTCAACAGATGATATATACCAAAGTAAATTGACCAGCCAAGAGTATGAATTGTATCTGGATTTCAAACATATAAATAATATACAAAATCATACTTTTTTTCCTAACACCTAATCTCACTCGTGTTGAGCCAATCACTTTTATATTTAAATCAGTTGATGGAGTTGAAAAAATGATTGGTCTCAATCAAGGCTGGATTGTACCCGGAGATGGACTTACACCAAGAGAACAAGATATGCCTAACCTGCGATCATACAGTACCACAATATTATTCTACGATTCACTTGATGATGACGGAACTTCTGAGATCAGTTATAGAGTGAAAAGTCTATCTATGGATATTGACGGTTGCGAACCATTATTCAAAACAATATCTGATGGAGAAATTACATTTAATGATTATTTTGTCGTACCCGAAAAACCTAATAACATTGATTGGTTAGTACCGGTCTTATCAATTATATTATTTTAACTAAAGGAGTTTTAAGAATGAAAAAGATATTTATAACTATGATTCTGCTACTGATGGTATCAAGTGCTTTCGCATCAGATTTCACTGGGAAAATAAGCCGTTTAACAACAGGTTACCAAGGCAGAGTCTATGCAAAAGTAGATGGAAACCATATTGGGGGGGCTTCATGCAGTACCCACGATAGCTATCATTTTGCCATTGATGCAACAATAGAAAGAAATAAAATAATGTATAGTTCATTATTAGCAGCGTTTATGTCAAATAAAACTGTAGAATTATTTGGCACTGGAACTTGTGACACCTTCCCTACTATTGAAGATTTAAGTTATATGCATATTCTCCAGTAAAAGTGTCGTAGTTACGAACTAGACACAAGGTGTATCGATAGGATTAGATCCTGCGGTTAAAGCCTCAAAGTAGTGAAAAACATTCTATGGAAAACAAAAATCCCCCCCAGTCCTGTTGCCAAGATTGGGGGGGATTTTATTATTCAGTTGTTAAGTAACGTATCAACAAGTCGGAAAATCAGTATTAGATACATTCTCCAATTTCAGGGAATTCAAGGTCAAAGAGTCCCCCCCACGACATTTTCACATATTCGAACATACGCTTAACCGTATCACTCTCGTAGAATTCTTTATCATAATCCTCAAGCTCAAAGAATGCCGAATCTTCTATCCTTTCGCCCATCTTCTTTGACTCGAAAGCATGGTTGATAACATCAGTAAGCCCCCCCTGACCATACTCAACTATTCTCATTCTGCCGAGAGGTCTGCAGTCACGAATGATAGATGAATAGAGGTTAGCCCACATAGCCATAGTCTCCATATGGTCTTCTCTGGTGATCTCCTCTTTACCACTGGTCATGGTGATAGCACCCGGGTGTCTTACAGTTACAAAATAGTTAGCCGCATCACCAAAAAGGAAATTAAGCAGCTTAACAGCGTAGCTGAGTGCAGTGGATTTAATAAATATATGCTCACTGTCGGGAGCTTCATTATTGATATATACAAGAAACTGGCTGAGTTCGAACACTATATTATTAAAATTCCAAGGGAGTCTCCACCCCCCCATATCAAACTCTGCTGTCGGGTTGCTGAGTATATAGCCGCCGTTTGGCATAAAGTTATGTGTCATGGATAGCAGCAAGTTTTCCCAAGGCCACCCATAAACATCTGATAAAGCCTGATAAAGTGTTGTACCGCCTGTTCTAGGCATACCGAGGATGAAGTTAAAAGTTCTGCCTGATGTGTACGGTTTAACCACCTCACCGTTTCCTGACATGATACCCTGATAAAGTTTAAGTGATTCCTGCATCATATCTTTCAGCGAATCCTGAAACTCTTTTGTGGACTCTTTCTCTTTGATAATCTCCATATGCTTTGCACGGAGTTTTTCAAATTCTTCTACATCCATATCATCTTTGGAGACAGGAGCCCATGTCTCTTTAGGGTCTATCCCTGCGATATATTCGAATGAGCCCATTGATATAGGCATATTTTGTTTTGTACTTATGGAGACGGATCTAAGGTTGTTATTCTCTTGTTCACTCATAATAGTCTTCCTTTGATTTTAATTACGGTTAGAATACTAACCCTAGCAGTGGCGTTTTTCAAGAAATAAAAACTCCGTGGAACATCTTTACATATATATATGTTTAGTTTAAATAATATATACATGCAATTTATGGAGCTAATTATGTTTAAAGCCTATGCGAAAGACAATATCGTCCTTTTTGATGGTGCTATGGGCACATCTATACAAAACTATGAAATAACCGACGCTATCTGGCAGGGGGGGAATAACGGATGCAGCGAATGGCTTAATGTCGCAGCACCGGAGATTATTCAGGAGATACACGAGAAATACTTCGAGGCAGGTGCGGATGTCGTTGAGACAAATACATTCGGCGGCACAGAACTCGTTATGTCAGAGTATGGACTTGAAGACAGAACATATGAGCTCAACCTCCTAGGAGCACAAATCGCAAGAAGAGCAGCCGATAAATACGGCAAATACGTGGCAGGCTCTATGGGCCCCCCCGGAACGAGACTCCCGTCACTTGCACAGATAAGCTATGACGATCTATATATTATGTATAAATCACAGGCAGAAGCCCTCCTTGAGGGCGGAGTCGATCTTTTCATCATTGAAACATGTCAGGATCTGCTTCAGATAAAATCAGCGGTAAATGCTGTTGTCGACCTTCAGGCGGAAAAAAACAGTGAACTGCCTATTATGGTTTCTATCACTGTTGAGCAAAACGGAACTATGCTCATGGGGGGGACCGATATAGCCGCCGCAGTGACACTACTTCGTGAGTATCCGCTCTTTTCCATTGGTCTGAACTGTTCCACTGGACCTGATCTTATGCATAATCCGATCCATATTCTGTCAGAGAACTATAACGGCAAAATTTCATGTATACCCAACGCAGGTCTCCCTGAAAACAGAGGCGGTCAGATGGTCTACGACATGACACCCGAAAGACTCGGTGAGATAGTCGAAGAGCTTGTCAAAGAATTCCCTATAGGCGTACTCGGCGGATGCTGCGGTACGACACCTGCACACATAGCGGCACTTCGCCCTGTTGCAGACAGAAACAAACCTAAAGCCCCCCCTATGGCTAAAGAATACAAAGGTGAGGCTTCATCCCTTTACCTCTCGACAACACTCGTTCAAGAGCCTGCCCCCCCTGCCCTCATAGGCGAGAGAGCAAACGCAAACGGCAGTAAAGCATTCCGTGAACTGCTTCTTGCAGAAGATATGGAAGGTATGCTGGCGGTCGCAAAAGAGCAGGAGGAGACAGGAGCACACTTTATAGATGCCTGTGTGGCATACGCAGGACGTAATGAAAAGGAAGACATGGGTAAATTCATGCATCTTCTGAATAAAACCCTGACAGCCCCCCCTGTAGTGATAGACTCCACAGAGCCTGATGTCATAGAGACCGCTCTTAAATCCTGTGCAGGTAAGCCTGTCATAAACTCCATCAATTTCGAAGACGGCGGAGACAAACTGCATTCCACTCTCAAGGCTGTGAAAAGTCATCCTGCGGCTGTGATAGCACTCACTATCGATGAAGACGGCATGGCGATGACAGCAGATAAGAAGTTCGAAATTGCCGAAAGGATTTATAAAATCTTCACGGAAGAATACGGACTGAATCCTAACGACCTCATATTCGATCCGCTTACATTCTCCATAGGAAGCGGAGACACAACACTTGTTGACGCTGCAATACAGACTAACAATGCAATAAAAATGATAAAAGAGAAGCTGACAGGTGCAAAGACTGTGCTTGGGCTTTCAAATATTTCCTTTGGTCTTTCCAAAGAGAGCAGACCGATACTCAACTCGGTATTTTTACATCAGGCTGTCGAGCACGGGCTGGATATGGCAATTGTTCACGCCTCTAAAGTCCTCCCGTTATCTATGATCTCCGATGAAGAGGTGAAATACTGCAACGACCTGCTGGCAGGAAAAGATGGAGCTTTGTCGGCATTCATCGAATATTTCAGTAAAAAAGAGGGGGGGCAGGTTGAACAGGAAGAAAAGACTGACCTCCCACCGGATGAAATGCTCAAAACTCTCATTAAAAAGGGTCGTAAGGCCGGCTTGCAGGAAGTTCTCGACACCCTTCGCGAGACGATGAAACCTATCGAGATTATTAATAATATCATGCTGGATACGATGAAAGAGATAGGTGTCCTTTTCGGTGCGGGCAAGATGCTTCTGCCGTTCGTTCTGCAATCTGCCGAAACAATGAAAGCAGCAGTATCCATACTTGAGCCTCATATGGAAAAAGGGGGGGATACGGAGACAAGAGGTAAAGTAGTCCTCGCAACCGTAAAAGGGGGGGATGTCCACGACATAGGTAAAAACCTTGTGGATATCATCCTCTCCAATAACGGATACGAAGTACACAATCTTGGTATCAAAATCTCTGTTGAAGAGATGATAGCAAAGGCTCTGGAAATAGATGCGGACGCCATCGGGATGAGTGGTCTGCTGGTTAAATCAACAAATATCATGCGTGATAACATAGACGAAATGAAGCGTCAGGGGGGGCTGGATAAAAAAGTCCTGCTCGGCGGTGCGGCACTCACGGAAAAATTTGTCAATAATGACTGCATCCCGATCATGCCGGGTAAAGTCAGCTATTGCAGAGACGCATTCGACGCTCTGAAAGTTCTTTCAGGTGAAGAACCTGCAGGGAATGCCCCCCCTGAGAAGACTTACTCAGACATCACCGCGAAACCAAAAGAGATTAAGCAGCCTGTCCTTGAAGAGCCTAAATCTGCTCCATTCATTGGGGGGGTTAAGACGATGCAGGATATTGACATGGATGCAATACTTGAATACATGAACAAGCTCGCACTTTTCTCTCACAGGTGGGGGGGTTACAGCAAGAAAGGCATGGCAGACTATGAGTATGATGCACTGCTTAAAGAGACCGTTATTCCTGAATTTAATGAGACTGTTCAGGAGATAAAAGAGAACAGCATCCTTGAGATGGGGGGGATTAAATACGGCTATTTCAAGTGCAACTCCGATGGGGGGGAAGACCTCATAATATATGACGGCGATTCAGATAAAGAGCTCACAAGATTTATGTTCCCGAGACAAAATATTGAAAAAGGTGTATCCCTTGCCGACTACTTCCAGCCTGTATCATCAGGTAAAAAAGACACGGTCGCATTCCACATAGTCACAGCAGGGAACAAACCTGCGGAATACTGCCAACAGTTGTTCAAAAACAATGAATATAAAAAAAATACTATCAGTTTCACGGGTTCTTTACGGAATTCGCAGAGGCGATGGCGGAATATGCACATAAAGTCATCAGAAAAGAGCTGGGGGGGATTGACGGAGCAGATGCCAAAACTGCCCACGGGATAATCTCCCTCGGTTACGCAGGGAGACGATACAGCTTCGGGTATCCTTCATGCCCTGATTTGGCTCAGAATAATCAGCTTGACGACATTCTGGATTTCTCCGAAATCGATGTCAGTGTTACTGAAAATCATGAGATGGTTTCAGAGTATACCACCTGTGCTATCATAGTGCCGAACAGCACCGCTGAGTATTTTACAATACAATGACTTATTCAGACTGTTTTAGTTTGATTTCGTATTCCGCTTGTGGTATATTTACTCACTGAGTAAAATAAGTAATACGAATATAAAAGGAGGCATAATATGTCTATAGGAGAATTTGTTAAAACAGCGGATTTTAAATCTGAGAAGCATGCACCGGTTGTTGTTGTACCTGCAGGTATTAAAGCAGGCGAGGCATTTGAAGTTGAGGTTTCTGTAGGTAAAGAGATTCCACACCCTAATACAGCTGAGCATTTCATCTCTTGGATATCTGTTTACTTCAAAGCTGAAGCCGGTCCTATCGTTCAGGTGGCAAGATTTGAATATACAGCACATAGCGAAGGCGGAGCTTTTACTGAGCCTGTTTCTACATTCAAGCTTAAGCTTGATAAGCCGGGAACACTTATCGCTACTTCATACTGCAACCTGCACGGTCTCTGGGAAGGTTCTGCTGAAGTTGCATTCTAATCAGATTTTATGAACTTATAAAATAACAAAGCCCGAGTTGATAGCTCGGGCTTTTTTGTTTAGTCTTTTATTATCTATTATTTACTGACAGCCGCTAAGTTTTTTTTGCTATCACTTTAGTCGTATTGTGCTCATCACCGAGGACATCTTTGTATATATCCAGTGCTTCCTGCAGATAGTTCTTTGCCTCGTCTTTGCGACCCATCCTATACATAAGCTCTCCCAGGTTGTTCAGCGTGGAAGCCAGTGAGGTGTTCTTTTCATCACCGAGGGCTCTCTTACTATTAAGTGCGTCAAGATAGTATTTCTCCGCTTTTTCAAAATTCCCCCCCATTCTCGATGTGAGGAAACCGAGGTTATTAAAACCGAGAGCCGTCTTTTTGTGCACCCTTCCGAGAACTGTCTCGTAAACATTGGCTGCCTTTTGATAGCTCTGCTCAGCATCAGTCAAATCACCTTTAAGGTATTGAAGCTGTGCATAATTTGAATGAGATGTCGCTGTGCTTGGGTGATTATCCCCCCCGTATAGCTGGTCTTTCAGTGCCAGAGCCTGCTTATGCATCTCTTCCGCCTTGTCGTACTCTTTATTCTTCTGGTACGCTACAGCCAGATCATTCACAGCGGTTGCAGCGGCCTTGCTGTTTTCGCCATACGCTTTTTTTGTCTTTTGAAGAACATCTTCATACAATGTGACAGCTTTACCCGTCTGACCATTCTTTAAAACCGTTTCAGCATAGTCACCGAGGGTGACGATGGTCTCTTTTCCGTACTCGCCATACTTCTCTTTCTTCACCATACACAGGCGTTTATATATTTGTACGGCCTTTGGCAGATTTTTCGAATTTGCATAAACTTCTGCCATAGCCTCTTCAGCTTCTATCCTTTTATCATCCGACTGATCAAGCCCTCTATTAAGTATAGCGTTTGCTCTCTCTGCAAACTCCAGGGCTTCACCCTTCTTCTTTTGTGTTTTATAGAGATTTGCCAGCCTGAGCAGTGAATCGGCAACATCTGCGTGTTCAGGTCCCAAAGAGTCTTCCCGTATTTTCAAGCCGTTCAGCAGGATAGCCTCTGCCGCATTATAGTCCGCTGTCTGAAGATACACGGATGCGACCTTATTCATGGCAGGGACTGTTTCAGCCGTATTTTTACCAAAGTGCTCCTCGAATGCAGCAAGACTATTCTGCATAGTCTCCTCAGCATTGATAAACCTGTTAGCCTTGAGGTACAAGAAAGCGAGAGTATCGCTTATAGCAACAGTCTCTTCGTGGGTATGCCCTAGTATTCCTGCGACATGCTCTCTGACTATCTCATAAATCCCAAGCCACATATTAAAAAAAATTCAGCCGACAAATGTTCCTTTTCTAAACCTCTGAACCACATTAAAAACCATCAATATCCAACGTCGCCTTTGCGTGATATAAAGCCTCATAAAGGTGCAGAGGATAGTTCAGATAATCTGTTGTGGAATTCAGTTTAGACATATGGAACTGGTATGCGATATAGTGCACCGTCTCTATCGTCTGGGAATCCAGAGCTTTAATAGCTTCGTTTCTATAGGCTTTCTGGAGAGCGAAATATCCGCCTCCGACCCTCTCACCGAAACGCAGATCCGTGAATACTTTAATAGGGAGCTGACGTTTATCACTCTCGGAAACAAACTCAGACCTGATAGCTTCGAACAATTCTCCGTCAAAAACTCTGACGACACTAAGTATTTTGGCGAAAGCCGCCACATCACTCTTCATGGTGCTCAGGTGCAGATGTACGATGCTCTCAGGATCAGACTGAAATATATCAGGGGGGTCGGTTCAAGACCCGTTTCATCCGCCATGAAATCGCTTGTTTCGATACAATAGCTCATGAGGGCGGGATTACCGTGTGTATTGTCGTAGATTGTATCTATGATGGCTTCGCGGTCGATGCCAATCGAATTAAAATAATAGAAAGAATCTTCAGGTGTGAAATTTTCTATGCCAAGGCTGAGAGTCTGCTTCCCTGTCTTCTGTGCAGAGAGCTTCTTTTTGGATAAAAAGATAAACTTACCACACTGAGCCCTGTCAACGATGGCAACAGCCCATGTGTTGCCGCTGTCATCCACCTCGAAAATATTATCTGCATTTTCAAGGATCAGCACCATATCTTTATTTGTTTTCTTCTTGTAGTCACGCATCCCTAATGCAAATGCATTTATGAGAGAATCCCAGTTATTCTGATTCTGCCCTTGAAACATCCTCGCCACCGCTTTTCTTGCGTAGGTTTCGAACCATTCCATCAGGACGCCTTCTTCTACAGTTTTATACAGATTACGGCTGAAGAACTTATCATTAGGGTGTTTTCTGAAGATTTTATTTAGTATTGAAGTATTATTATTAAAAAAAACTTTGATGCAGGAATTTTCAGCTCGCCGTGTATTCTTTCTATCCTCATGAGGTACAGAAGGTCAAAGAGGGCAAAGCTGTCAACGAATTCAGGTTTAATCTCTTGTCTGATCGCAAAAAGAGCATTCTCAGGAAATCTCAGGTGGCTTTTGTTGAGATCGATATCCACAACAAATGCATTTTTATGAAAGTCACCAAGGACAGCGGCAATCAACGTACTCTTCCCTGTCCCCCCCTCATCACCATAAACATTAATAACCAGTGATTCATCAACTATGTCTTTTGCGAGCAAACCGCTTATTTCTTCTTTTAGTTCGCTTCGTCCGGCGAACCCAGTCATAGGCAGTTCTATCATTTTACCTAACTCCCCCCCTTTTCAGGTAATGTCCTCAGCCAGACATATTTTCCGTCGAATATACCCTTCACTGAGTCTAAAATACTTCCCTTGTCTACTCGATTCATATTTTCCAGAAAGCTATGATAATAATCAGGACGTCCTACAGTGTAGGAATAGCCGATATCGTTAGCTTCGCTGGAAGACTTCTCACGCTGAAAGACAGACTGGCTTTTCAATCTGTTTTTCGCTTTTTCGATAGCCTCGTCAGTCAGTATAGCATCTAAGTTACCAATAGTCTTTATTATTTCGTTTTTTTTATTTCATCTGACTTGCCTGGCTGTGCATTATACGTGAATACAAAAGTCCCTCTCTTCCGCACCCCCCCGTAATAACCGCCGCTGACGCTATTTACAAGCTGTTTGTCATATCTCATATGCATGTTTAATACAGAAAACTCGCCGCCGGAGAGTATCTCTCCCAGAACTTCAAGTGAATAGACCTCGCTATCCAACAGCCCGTCAGCGACAAAGCTTATAACTCCGTATTCCTGTGCCAAATCCTTCTTGATAACCTTTTCGATATTCTCTTTCAGCTCCAGTCTGCCGTTTTTATCGTATATCTCGCCTGCTTTGACATCACGTTTCTGGTTGAAGTATGTGCCTGCAAGTTTTTTAACAACGTCATATTCGATATCTCCGACCACAACGAGAGTCATATTCTCAGGATGATAGTATCTGTTGTAATAATCCACCAGCATCTCTCTGGTAAAGGAGTTTACATGCTCTTCTGTCCCTATGACCTCCCTTTCGTAAGGAGTCCCCCCTGAAACATTATAGCTGAAAACTCTTCCCACATTTCCGATGTAGGTCTGTCATATTTCCTCTTTATCTCCTGAACGACGACAGGTTTTTCCTTCTCTATCTCTTCAGTGATAAATTCTGCATTGAAAACCATCTCGCTTATTGTATCAAAGGCGACCTCTGCCTTGTGAGAAGGTGATGTAACATAATAGAAGGTATAATCCTTGCTTGTAGCGGCATTAAGAACACCGCCGTTACTCTCTACCACGGTATCTATGTCACCCGGTTTATACTTTTTAGTCCCTTTAAAAACCAGATGTTCGAGAAAGTGGGATATCCCACTTTCTCGCTCTGTTTCGTTCACTGAACCTGTTTTTATCCATGTCTGGACAGATACTACTTTTACGTTTGGTATCTGCTTATATATAAGCGTTAAGCCATTATCTAACTTTTCTGTCTGCTGTGCCAATACGTTGCCTCCTGTAAATATCACCATCAAAACTACAAGCAGCAGTTTATTAATCATTCGGAATCTGACCTCCGTATAAGATTGGAAAACATATCCAGGATAACATTATAAGGCACAAGACTATCTATCTCGCCGTCTTTTATTGTCTGCAGGAATGTCTGATAATTATCGAAGAAATTCTTCTCCTTTCTCATCAGTTTATCAAGCCAGCGTTTATCCTTCTGACATGCATGTGCAGCGATATCTTTCTGTAAAAGCTTAACTCTGATAAGCACACTTTCCAGATTTACGCGCTCCCACTCATCTCTGATTTTTATACTCTTCATACCGAAAGTCAGGTCGTTAATACAAAGCTTATAACCTGCATCATAGTATGCGTATAAAACATCTTTGGAGTCACTGCCTGTACATACTGTCAGTTCCAGTATGTCAAACACAGACTTGCAATATCTCAGGTTACAGACAGCCTTAGCAGTCTTAGAAGGTATACCTCTGTCTGTCAGAGAGGCGACCATAGCATCATAATTAACCTTCATATCTTTTGATATGAACTTAGGTATGTCGTTAAGTATGCTTACAAAGACCTCTTTATTCTCTGTAACAAGCTGACGGTTAGCATCGTCAATAAGCCATGCAGTACCGACCTTCAGAGTTTTTTTCTATCTCTATAAGACCGTCATATATTGCAAAGGCATCTGCTTTGTTGTCAAGCTTCTCAAGATCGGCTCTGAGAGGTTTACAGTCTAACAGCTCCTCACAGATCAGATAGCTCTCAGCAAGCTTCGTAAAGCTGACGTTGTTGTTCTTGTACAGCTCAAAGAAGAATGTCGCACCTGCCTGATTAGTCAGCCTGTTCACAACAACTGTCGCCGCAATCTCTCTTCTCAAAGAGTGCTCAAAGAGTTTATCGCCGAAGCGTTTCTGAGTATCCTCAGGGTAATAATCCATGTACTCACGCTTAACAAGATCACTCTCGATATCCAGCTCTTTCTCGATGCTGTTGTATAAGAATATCTTAGAGTATGCCAGCAGAACACAAAGCTCAGGTCTTGTCGGAGCTCTGTCCTGATCAACAAACTCAATATTCTCTATACGGAAATCCAGCAGTCCCACGTCACTGAGAAACCTTGCCATTTCTCTGTAGGCAACAGGGTTTGTCTCATAACGTTTAAGCCCGCAGCTTATAACCATTGACTGATGATAATTATCAGACAATACAAGTTTTTCCACTGCCTTTGTCATCTTTTCGATGTATTTATTTCTAGCTGCAACAGACTCCAAAAGCCCGTCATTCAGCAGCTTATCAAACATGATCTTGAGGTTAACTTCGTGGTCTGACATATCCACACCGGCAGAGTTATCAAGAGCATCCGTGTTCACAAGAACGCCGTTGATATCAAGCTCTATCCTTGCTCTCTGTGTCATCCCGAGGTTACCCCCCCCTCGCCTATCACTTTGAACTTACACTCACCAGCATCAATCCTCAGACCATCGTTTGCAGGATCGCCCACCTGAGCGTTAGTCTCCGCAGTGGATCTGATGTAAGTACCGATACCGCCGTTCCAAAGGAGTTCAGCCTTCATCTTAAGGATGAGGTTGAGCAGTTCTTCACCTGTCACGACAGTCTTGTCAGTCCCCCCCAGCATCGCACGAACTTTTGCGTTCAGCTCTATCCTCTTGGCAGACCTTTCATATATACCGCCGCCTTCAGACATCACGGAACGGTCATAGTCCATCCATGTCGCCGCCGTAGCCAGCTTAAACAGACGCTGACGCTCGATAAAAGATATCTCAGGATCCGGATCCGGATCTATAAAGATGTGCATATGATTGAATGCCGCCTGAAGCTTTATCTGTCTGGAGAGGAGCATTCCGTTTCCGAAAACGTCACCCGCCATGTCACCGATGGCAACAACAGTGAAAGGCTCTTTCTGTATATCCTTACCAAGCTCACGGAAGTGTCTCTTAACGGACTCCCATGCACCTTTTGCAGTGATACCGACCTTCTTGTGGTCGTAACCTGTACTTCCGCCGGATGCAAAAGCATCCCCCCCCAGCCAAAAACCTCTGTCCACAGATACGGAATTTGCGAGGTCACTAAATGTTGCAGTCCCTTTATCAGCCGCAACAACAAGGTATGGATCTTTATCGTCATATATTTTTACATGGTCGGGATGAACAACCTTCGTCCCTTTGTAGTTGTCTGTAATATCGAGCAGAGCTCTGATGTAGTTTTTGTATTGTTCAACGACATTTGCTCTGTCTGCATCTCTGTCAGCCAATCTGTTTTTAACGATGAAACCACCCTTAGAACCGACAGGAACGATAACTGCATTCTTGACCATCTGTGCCTTAACAAGTCCGAGAACTTCCGTACGGAAGTCGTCAATCCTGTCAGAGAATCTGAGTCCGCCCCCCCTTGCTACCTTTCCGCCTCGGAGGTGAACACCGTCCATCTGAGCTGAGTGAACGAAAATCTCGAACATAGGTCTCGGCTCATGGATAATATCAAGAGTGCTGGATGCAATTTTGAATGAAATATACTCTCTTTCAGGCACTCTGAAATAGTTGGTACGGACTATACCGCCGATAACCCACATGTAATATCTGAGAGCCTTATCCTCTGCCACAGACATCACTTTTTCGATATTCTCCATTATCTCCGAGATAATAGGTTCGATATCAGGCTTTTTGACAGCAGGGTTATATTTCTCCTCGAAAAGCTGAACGATGAGTTTTGCAGTACCTGAGTTGTTTATAAGTGCAGTATTAAGGGTCTTCAGTGTGAAACTGCTCTCAATCTGTCTTATGAAGTTTCTGAGACCGCGAAGCAGTCCGATCTGTCTGTATGTAAGCTTCTTGCACAGTGCCAGTCCGTTGAGAGTATCGCTCTCCACAGCACCTGTCAGAACCTTAGTAATCAGCGTAGGGATAAGGTCTTTATACTCCTCGCAGAAGCTTTCAGGGTCTTCTATATCAGCGAAATATACTGCATTAATGAAGAGTTTTTTACCGTTATCACCAAGCTCGTATGTATCCTCTTCATATACCTTCAGTCCGATATTATCGAGAACAGGCATGAGCTCCGTAAGGAGGAATCTGGTATCTGCGTATATTTTCAGAACAGCCTTATCGTCATCCATATATAATCTTGAATAGACACCTTTGAGGCTTTCAAGGATTTTTATATCACCGAAAGTCGCCTCTGCGGAGTTTCTGGATTTATATGTATCACTGAATTTATCCAGATATTTATTATAGACAAAGTCTACATCAGAGCCGCCAAGTCTTTCACGCAGGACATCATAAAGGCTGGACTCCCATGTACGCATCATGTTCAATATTTTGAACTTAACTTTCATATCATCCACAGAACCGAGTACACCGGTATCATGAACAAAAAGATGAAAATGCAGAAAATAACGTTTATGCTCGTCCTGTCTGACAGATATATCCAGCAGTGAAGCCTTGAAGTGATCTGTTAGATAAGCTTCCATTTCCTTCACAAGCTCAGAGGAGAAACGATCAGAAGGCATAGCCACAAAGAAGAATAGATTATTAAGAGGTCTGAAATCCCTATAACATATCCTTATCTGGTTTGTCCCCCCCTGCATGGAGATAATAAGCTCCAGCATCTCCACCATAAGCTTTTGTGTAAAGTTGAAAAGCTCAACCTTAGGGAAAGTGTCGATCAGGTCACGAACCCATTTATAGTCGTGTGAACCGTGAACAAAATTAAAATGCTCAAGAGTCCCTTTCACCTTCTCTTTTACGATAGGGATATCGAGGGGGGGCTGAGCCTTGCGGCCCTTGTTTGAAAAGAGACCGAGTATGCATATAACTCTGGTCGCTTTCTCGCTTTTATCGAGAAAGAGCACTCTATTAAGGTATCCACGCTCTTTCATCTGTGAGTGTATAAGAGATTTATCCACGACAACGGGATACCCCCCCTCTACGAAGTTAAATTTATCATTTTCGATACAATTGCTGATGGATTCATAGTCAGGATCTGACGAGTCCAGTTTGAATATCCCCCCCAGCTTATTACATGTGTGGCACTGCTTGCTCTTGTCTATGTCTATGACTCTGGCTCCCTGAAAGATAAAATTATCCTGAAGCAACCAGTGTATAAATCTGGAAACGTCTATAGCTTTGGAACGATACTCAGTCGCAAGGTTATGCAGCAGTTCAGTGATTTTATGAAAATCATCCACAGCGAGCATAGCATTCTCATATATATTGAGAATATCTTTTCCTGTGTCTTTAAGAACATGCCCTTCGTTATTCTCAAGGAATATCATAACGAATGACTCGTTTCGGGAACCGATGGATGTCTCTGCAACTTTTGTAAGGTTCCCCCCCTTCCTGTCCCTTTCGATATTAAATATAGGGTGAAGGATGAACATATTTTTAAAATCTTTCTCTTCCAGATATCCCCCCCATATGCTGTCATACAGGAAAGGTCTGTCGTCTGTCACAATAGAAATCATGCTGAAATTTCCGATGAAAAAAATCAGCATTATCAAGCTTATCGACCTTCATATATACTTTCTTTTTACGTCTGTCGTTTAGTATGTCAAAAAGATGGACGACAAAACCCTCGAGGTCTTGGTCTGAAAGGAAGTTAAGCATATTTACGGGTATCTGACCTATGATAAGCCCGCTAAAATCGAACAGTACGGAGTTTTTGTCTTTGAATTTTCCAAAGACTCTTGCGTGTCTTTCATCCAAAAGATCGCATTTATATTCTCCAAAATCTGACTTGGTAATACATGAAAAATACGAAGGATTCATATTTTTTTCCCCCCCCTTGATGTGAAAAAAAGCAAACTATATTTAGGGTCGCCTCAGCAACCCTATACTTATAATATACCTTATTTTTTTTCTTTCAAAGCTATTTCGACAACAAATGATTGATCATCCAGTGTGAACTTGACACCCACGCATATGATATGCGTAGGACGTTGAATTGTGTGACCGCGTCCGGTTATGACGTTAGGTACGGAGATGCTGAATTTCTTCCCTTTATCGGTAAAAATCTTCTTAGTGCTGCCTGCGATCATATTGATAAGTTCGCCGATGGCGTCACCCACATCAGTATCTACCTCTTCTTTCTCTTCCATGAGGAAATTGATGCTATCTGTTTAGCTAGATCTTCGGGGGGGAGACTGACTGAACAGTAACCGACAACATCACCCACAATACCTATAACGGCGGAGACATCGTAGTGTAAATTCTGATCTGATTTGATATATAAATCACCTTTAACAGGACAAAGCCCGGTCATGGTTTCGAATACGTTGATTGTTGATGCAATGAAGGGATTTACAAATTCTGCTTTCACCAAAGCCTCCATAATCCTAGATACTTTGTAACTGAACCTAGAATAAACGAAAATTACTACATTGTCTATATAAAGACTGTATATTAATTGATCACTACCTGCTCATATAATCTAAGAAATCTTTTAGAATGCGGGCAGTAAGCCCCCCCCAAATGATATCGTTGTTATAACGATAAAAATGTACCTCTCTGGTTTCCTTGTCTCTTGTCCAGTTTTCGGAATAATACACTCCAGGGTCAAGCAGGTGCGAGACAGGAACTTGATACAGCTTCTCCACCTCTGTTTCCTGCAGGACAAACTCAGGCTTGCTTATCAAACCGACAATGGGTGTCACCCTATGCCCCCCCCACTTTGATAATTCGTCATCCATCATCCCAAGAATTCTTACATCGTTCGGTGCGACCCCCCCTATCTCTTCGTGTGTCTCTCTGAGTGCGGTAAATGTCAGATCAAAATCCCCCCCTGCCTCCATAACGCCGCCGGGGGGGAAGGAAACCTCTCCGCCGTGATGGTTCAGGTCACGAACACGCTTGGTAAAGATAACCGAACACTCATCAGGTCCTTTAACTATGGGTAATAAAACGGCGGCCACACGTTCAGTAGCCGCCATCTCTATCCGTTCATATTCATTTAATTTTTGTTCGATAAAATCAGCGGTGCAGTTTCTAACCACTAAGTCCGTCCACTATCTTAACGACGCTTGCTATAGCCTCGTCGAGTTTCTCAGGGTTCTTTCCGCCTGCCTGAGCCATATCGGGTCTACCGCCACCGCCGCCGCCTGCGATCTTTGCCACATCACGGACGACATCTCCTGCTTTTACCTTCCCTATGGTGTCTTTAGTGACACCGCATACGAAAAGCACCTTGCCGTCTGTTTCAGCACCGACAACAACGACGCCACTGCCGATCTTGTCCCTTGCAGTATCTACAAATGTACGCATAGCGTCGACATCTGCATTCGACATCTTAACAGCGAGCACCTTTATACCGTTAACTTCCTGAACATTATCCATAAGCCCTGCGGCCTCTTTAGATGCGGCCTGATCAGCAAGTTTTTTTTAAGCTCTTTCTCTCTCTCTTTGAGGGTTTCGGTGAGCTCTTCCATACGCTCGTATAGTGCGTCAGGAGTTGTTTTAAGGAGTCTCGCACCATCCTTTATCAGTGCGTCGGACTTCTGAAGCCCCCCCGCAACGGCGGCCATGCCTGTAACAGCCTCAATACGACGGACACCCGATGCTACGGATGCTTCGCTGACAACCTTTACAAGACCTATATCACCTGTACGCTCCACATGACATCCGCCACAAAGTTCTTTACTGAAATCCCCCCCAACCTCAACAACTCTGACTTCACTGCCGTACTTCTCACCGAACAGAGCCATAGCTCCTGCCTTTACGGCATCGTCAATATTCATAAAGCTCTTTTTGAGAGAAGTATTCTCCTGAATTGCTTCGTTAACTATCTGCTCAATAAGAGTAATCTCTTCCGCAGAAACAGGGGGGGCATAGTGGTTAAAGTCGAACCTGAGTCTTTCAGGATTGACCTGTGAGCCGGCCTGACGCACATGATCACCAAGAACCATCTGAAGCCCTTTGTGTAAAAGGTGCGTAGCAGTGTGGTTCTTCTCGGTTGCTTTCCTGGCAGCCTTATCCACCTCTGCTTTCACGCTTCCCCCCCTTTTTTTTGATAGAGCCAAGCTCCACGATGCCTCGCATTGCGATCATCCCTTCGCCGTATTTATTTGTAGCTGTCACTTTAAAAACAGCCGATTCAGTTTTAATATATCCTATGTCACCGACCTGACCACCACCCTCTGCATAGAATGGAGTCTTAGTGAGGATAAGATCACACTCACCCTCTGCGGTGTCTGTCTCTTTGTCACCCTTGATGATGGCAGCAACTTCAGACTCGGCAGTCAGCTCGTCATAGCCCACGAACTCTGACATTATACTGCTGGCAAGCTTGAGGTAAATATCGGCAACCTTCTGCTCTCCGCTTCCGCCTGCCCATGATTTCTTTGCACGCTCCTGCTGTGCCTGCATCTCCTGCTCAAAGCCGACGGTATCAAGTGCATAACCGTTATCCTCTGCAACATCTGCAAGCAGATCAACAGGGAAACCAAAGGTATCATAAAGCTTGAAGATATCCTCTCCGGCGATAACCTTGCTGTCTTTGTATTTCTCTAACAGTTCATCTATTATTTTAAGTCCAGTATTCAGCGTTCTGCTGAATGACTGCTCTTCGTTTGTTACTACCTTTGCGATAAAAGGTTTTTTTATCGGCAAGCTCGATATAATGCCCTTTCATAAAATCCACGACAAACTCGCACACTTTATAAAAGAATGTTCCGTCCATCCCCCCCAGCATACGCCCGTGTCTCATGCACGTCTCATGATACGCCTGAGTACATATCCACGCCCTTCATTCGCAGGGAGAACTCCGTCACCCACAAGGAATGTTGTCGCACGGCTGTGGTCGGCGATAACTCTCATGGAGACATTATCCTTCTCGTCTGCACCGTATTCCTTACCTGCAAGCTCAGCTATAAACTTGATAATAGGCTGAAAAAGGTCTGTATCATAGTTACTTGTAACCCCCCCTTGCACCACAGACGCAACACGCTCAAGTCCCATACCCGTATCGATAGACGGCTTAGGCAGAGGTGTCAGGACACCGTCTGCACTCCTGTCATACTGCATGAAAACCAAGTTCCAGAGCTCAAGGTGCCTGTCGCATTCGCAGTCTCTGTTACACCCAGGCTGCTGACAGCCTGTATGCTCACCCTGATCTATATGTATCTCAGAACAAGGACCGCAAGGACCTGTGTCACCCATGGACCAGAAGTTATCCTTCTCGCCTCTGTATTCGACATCTTTTGCATCCAGTCCGATAACGTCACGCCATATATCCGCAGCCTCTTCGTCGTCGTTATAAACAGACACGAACATCTTGTCAGCTGGAAGCCCCCCCATCTCTTTGGTGAGGAATTCCCAGCCGAATTTGATAGCGTCCTCTTTGAAATAATCGCCGAACGAAAAATTGCCGAGCATCTCAAAGAAAGTGTGGTGACGTGATGTTACGCCCACATTTTCCAAGTCATTGTGCTTACCGCCTGCACGTACAACCTTCTGGCTTGTGGTCGCCCTTGTGTATGCACGTGTTTCACGTCCGAGAAATGTATCTTTGAACTGGTTCATCCCCCCCGCATTGGCAAAAAGGAGTGTCGGGTCATCGTGCGGAACGAGTGACGACGAACCAACTATTGAATGTCCGTTTTTTTTGCGAAGTAATCCAGAAACTTTTGTCTGATTTCCTGTCCTGTCATAGTCATGTATATTCTCCAGCTTTGTCATTAACTAACAAACAACGGCTAAGATTGCCGCGTCGGGTTAATACCCCCCCTCTCGCAATGACGATTATTATTCTAAATTTTACTGTTATTAATAGAGTATTTTTTTTACGCATAAGCTGATAAAAAGAATCTCTATTAATTATTATTCAAATATTCTTCCCACTCCACAGGGAGCAGATATTTCTTTTTACTGTTGCACTCTTTACATGCAGGGACTACATTCCCTTTTGTGCTGAATCCGCCTCTTGATACAGGGACTATGTGATCCATTGTAAGTTCGGCAGGCGGAAACTTACCATTACAGTAGTGACAAACCCCCCCTTCGGCGAGCTTATTTTTCCACCAACCCTTCTTCCGAAGTTCACGAGCTTTCTCTTTCTCTTTTTTTATGTGCTTATCATCTGCCGTTATGAAAAAAAAGTGTCCATATTCGATGGATTATATTAGTAGGTAAAAAGAAATGCAAGGAATATGAAAAAAAACGGGGGGGCTTTTTACATAGGCACTTCAAGAGATATCTGGAGTATTCGTTCATAAGTCAGAAAAACCTGGCCGTCATTCTGAGGAGCGAAAGCGACGTAAGAATCTAACAGCCTTTCTTAATCAAGAGTTTACAGACAAAAATCCCCCCCAATCCTGCTATAAGACTGGGGGGGATTTTATTAATAAGTCTACAAAGTGGCTATGGCTTTCCACAACCCGGTATTTATTATTCAGTCGTACGGACACACCTTATGTCGAGGCTATCCAAATCTTTTACACTGTCTGCCAGATTACCTTTCCATGGTATCGATATAGAATATGCAAAATCACTATCAGCAGCCTTAGTTGTTGATGTCCAATACTGCCCTGCGGCATTAACATTTTCAAAAATAGCATTCAGGTAATCAGCCTTGGTATAGTCCATAATTGAGCGATACTCATTAATATTAGGCAGACGCCAATCTGTATAGCCGGCGAAATTCAGGTTCTCACAATAGCTTATAGCGTTTGTCCATGTTTTCTGATTGGATGCAACAGTTGCCGAATCCTCCCACATGATATTATTTGTAGTATCTGTCACTGTATCGTCGTCATTATTGCGTGAAAAGCTTCCTGCGAATGCCGCCGAAAAAACGCTAAGTATGAGTATAGTAAATATTATTTTTTTTCATTTTATATCTCCTTACTACTGACGCACACAGCGTGCATACCATAAATCTGTTTTTGTGAGATACTTGTCATCACCTTCGAAGATACCTACACCGTAAGCATTTGCAGTGTTCTGTGCCTCAGTCGACGACCAGTAATAAGATGACGATGTATTAGTAAATGCACTCACCAGTGCAGGGTCACGTGTTCCATAGTCTATAATAGTAGTGAGTTCCTGTATGGTCGGAAGCCTCCAGTCGGAAAATGTGTCTAATGTGAGACCGTCACAGTATGTGCCTGCTCCCGTCCAGTCTACATTGGTTAAAGCAGCAGCAGCATCGTCCTGCCACTGGAGTCCGCTCACGTTGTTAGTCACTATATTGCCAGACTTTGTAAAATCCTTGGCTGTGCCCTTCTCGTAAGCCCCCCCGTCGTCACCTGCTGTTGTGCTTGCCGTCACACCTGTTTTATAAACTCTGAAGTTCTGTGTATCACCCTGAGTAATATCAGGTGCTGACGTGCGGGTGATATTTGCTGTAATATGAGCCCTCGCAACAAACCAGCCGTCTGTGACGGTTACATATGTGCTGAATGATTTCAACGCTTCAGGGTTGCTTACCTGCGGAGTGATGGTCACTCTTTCATTATCCATATCAAAGCTTATCCAGCCAGATGCATCACTATCTGAAATACCTACCGCTCCGTTTCCGACATTATACTGAGTGTTGGAGTAGCTGTATGTGAGGTTATCGTTACCTACATTTCTGAAATTTATGCTGAAAGTATATGCAGAATTTGCATAATTACTGTCTGTAAGGGGGGGATAGTTAGCCACACCGTATTTCACGCTTTCCCCCCCATCTTCCGTAACAGATTCGGTTGATATCGCGTCCTCAAAATCAAGCTTCTTTCCGCTGTACGTCATCATAGGCTTTTCAATCACTTCACTATGATAAGGGTTATAAAGATAGAATTTATAGCTGTTAAATGTGCCAGATTTATTGAAAGAATCGTATTTATATTTATAAGCGGTTTTAGTCTGATATGAACCACTATTCTCATCTACTGTAAAATAAAGAAGATCTTCACTATCCTTCTTATATTTATAAAGATACCCGAGATAGTAGTAGGTTTGTCCATCAAACACCTGCTCCTGAGCATATACATTATTCAAACTGTATGTTTTAGGATAAACAGCATCAATAGGTTTACCGTCCTGACCTTTTAGCTGTACAAACTCGTAGGCAAAATCATAATCCAACGCACCATCTTGAAACTCTTCCGGGATAGCTATTTTTCTATGATAAAAAATTTGCCTATTATAGTCCGCAGCCTCACCACCTAAAATTTCTGAGAATGAATAGGAGAGAAGTCCTTTCATGTATATTGGGTGTAGAGGTCCTACATATGAGAAAGCTCCTGCCGGCTTGGTCTCACCTTGTCTTCTCACCACATATATCCCGTTCATATTCAACGGAAGAGTAGTGTAAGTTCCACCAAAAAGCACAAATGAACGCATGCTTGCAAGATATGCAGGACCAATAAGATCTATTATCCTCTGTGGATCAAAAAAAAGAACCGAATATTCCCCCCCATAGCATCCTGAACAACTAAGACATGACCTGTATTACCTGGCTTTACAGTGCGTACCACAGTAAGGTCTATCTTGAAGGGAATATTTGTCCTTCCTGCCAGACCGCTTGACCCTGTGTTTGTAACTGATTTTGATACGATCTTTGGTTCATATCTGCCGTAGGGGGGGTCTTTTGTATAAACTGTTATAGTATTATCACTACTCGTTGTTAAAACCATGTCAACATTTGCCTTATCAACATCAGTAACCTGAAGGATTCCCATATCCTCTGCTGATATATCGTCGTCCCCCCCTGCTCTGGACTGCGGATGTGTAGAACCACCTGAAGTGCCGGAAGTGCTCTCTTCCAGAAAACCGACTGTAATATTCCCTATAGGGTCTCCGTTTGCATTCACTGTCTGTATGGTATAAACATTGCCCGATGACTGGGAAGTAACAGTTACCCGCCCCCCTCTGAATCGCTGGTGAGCATAAGGGGGGGTACAGGGTCTCCATTTTCGTCCACAGAAGCTACGTAACTACCTGAGTCACTATAGACCTGTGCCCCCCCTGAACCTGCCCCCCCGCCGCCACATGCTGTAATAGCCAAAGACATAATCAACACTGACAATAATCTCAAAATAAACATACGTCCCTCCTAACTTATGATTCTGTTAGACAATAAAAATATTTAATAAAATATATTGGGAATAAAATATTTAAAGACTTTTTTTATCCGATTACACACGTATTGTATTTTTTTACATTTTCTTTACAAGTTTATAAAAAAAATAATGATTCGATTTTTAAGTTTTAATGCCTGCGACTTTCAGATAGTTTGCATATAAAAATATCTTTTCAGTCTTTTTAAACCATTGTAACTAATAGAAAAGGTATTGCATCTTTTAATGCCCATATGTTCAGTATTGGAAATATAAATACCGATTATTAAGCTCAAACCTGCTACAGAAAAGGGGGGGTTTAGAGCATTTTTTCCGTTTTTTTTACTTGATCATAATATGATAATAAAGTACACTCCCCCCCCATTAAAAGTTTGCAAAACTATATTCGATTTACCATACCCAGGAGGACACAGTGAGCAATAACGACCTTAAAGGACTCGAGGTATACGGTCTCAAAAACCTTGGAGAGATCAAGAAAAACCTTACAGCCCCCCCAGAACTTTACGAAGAAATCATTAAAAACGGCGAAGGAAAAATAGCCAATGGCGGAGCAATGGTCTGCCTTACAGGTGCTGTTACAGGCCGTTCACCTAACGATAAATTCATCGTTGAAGAAGAGACTACAAAGAACGACGTTAACTGGTCAAAAGGGAACGTTGCTATCAGTCAGGAAAAATTCGACGGTATATATAATAAACTCTGTGCATATCTCCAGCAGAAAGATGTTTACGTTCAGGAGTGCTACGCAGGTGCTGACGAGGCATCCAGAATAAGGTTCGTGCCATCAACACTTATGCATGGCAGAACCTTTTCGTGAGAAACATGTTCATACAAGAGCCTGATGCTTCAAAACTCGAAAACTTCGAGGCTGACTTTACAATCATCGGCTGCCCTAACTTCAAAGGCGAGCCTGAAATGGACGGGATCAACAGCGAAAACTTCGTTATTCTCAACTTCGCTAAAAAGGTTGTTATCATCGGCGGTACGGCATACGCAGGCGAGATGAAAAAAAATCTATCTTCACTGTTATGAACTACCTCCTCCCGAAACAAAATATCATGTCAATGCACTGTTCTGCCAACATCGGCAAAGAGGGCGACGTTGCACTCTTCTTCGGTCTTTCAGGAACAGGTAAAACTACACTCTCAACAGACCCAGACAGAGCACTCATCGGTGACGACGAGCACGGCTGGGATGATAAAGGGGGGGTTTTCAACATCGAAGGCGGATGCTACGCGAAAGTTATCAACCTCTCACAAGAGATGGAGCCGGATATCTTCAAAACAACACAGATGCACGGAACTATCCTCGAAAACGTTGTCATGGATGCAGACCGCAATTGTGACCTCGACGACGACAGCATTACAGAAAACACAAGAGCTTCATACCCTCTTGAGTCTATAGAAAATATCGAGCCATCAGGTAAAGGCGGACTCCCTAAGAACATCATATTCCTTACATATGACGCTTTCGGTGTTCTTCCTCCTGTATCAAAGCTCACTGTACCTCAGGCTATGTACCACTTCATCTCTGGTTACACAGCGAAGGTTGCAGGTACTGAAAAGGGTGTTACAGAGCCTAAAGCCGTTTTCTCTTCATGTTTCGGCGAGCTTTCATGGTTTGGCATCCATCCGTATACGCTAAGCTTCTCGGCGATAAAATCGTTCAGAACAATGTAACATGCTACCTTGTGAACACAGGTCTCACAGGCGGACCTCACGGAGTCGGCTCAAGATTTAAGATAAGCCACACACGTGAAATAATCACATCTATCCTTAACGGTGATATCGACAAATCTGAATTCGTTCAAGACGAGATTTTCGGATTCGGTATCCCTAAAACTCTCGGAAACATTCCATCAAATGTTATCCACCCTCAAGAGAGCTGGCTGATAAGGTGCTTACAAAGCACAGCTCACACAGCTTGCTGAAAACTTCAAGGCAAACTTCAAAAAGTATGAAGAAGGGACAGACGCAGAGATTATTGCAGGCGGTCCAAGAATATAGGACATAGATAAACTATTAAACTAAAGGTCGAAGGTAACTATTCCTTCGGCCTTTTTTTTGTGCTATAATACTTTTTAGAACAGTTTTTGGTTATGTTTTGGAGATGAAATATGGATAAGCTTTTTAATGGTACAATCAGATTTAAAGAGACAAGTTTTCAGAAGAATAAAGAACTATTCGAGTCGCTAGGCAGAGGGCAGGCACCCCCCCATACACTTTTTATAGCTGCTCCGATTCCAGAGTCGTCCCCCCCGGACTCATAACTAAAACTATGCCCGGCGAGCTTTTCGTTGTTCGTAATATCGCAAATATAGTGCCTTCATACAGGATTTCAACAGAGTATGTATCCACAACCTCCGCTATAGAATATGCCGTAAATGCTCTCGAAGTAGATAATATTGTCGTATGCGGTCACTCCAACTGCGGCGGATGTGCGGCATTATACTACGAAGATGAAAAACTCAAACAGCTCCCTAACGTTGCACACTGGCTGGAACAGGCTCAGAGTGTCAAAAACGAAATACTATTGAAACACCCTGAAGCGGACGAAGCACACAGAGAGTGGCTAACAGAGCAGCTCAACATCGTGAAGCAGATGTCAAACCTTCTCAGTTATCCTTACATCCGTAAAAAGTATGATGAAGGCAAAATAAAGCTCTTCGGATGGTATTACATAATCGGAACAGGTGAAGTGTACAACTTCAACCTCAACACAGGTGAGTTCGAGCTGATAGCCGACGTGGAAAAGTAAGCTTCAGATACTATTTCTTAGCTTTTGGATGGGTCTCGTCATACACACGCAGAAGCTCCGTCAGATTGAGGTGAGTGTATTTCTGTGTGGTGGTGAGCGATTCATGCCCAAGAAGCTGCTGAATTGTTCTAAGGTCAGCCCCCCCCTTCAAGCAGATGAGTTGCGTATGAATGTCTGAATGAGTGCGGAGAGAAATCTATCGGCAGTCCTGCTATCTTTAAATACTTTTCTACAATACGCCTTACCGATCTGTCGGTGAGTCTGTTGCCGAATTTATTTATAAAAAGCACCTCGTGATCCGCAGGATACCCGTTGCATATATCCTGTTTTATATCCAGATAGTCGTTTATCATGCCGATATGCATGTCGGCAATTGGAACAATACGCTCCTTCTTCCCTTTACCACGTACAAGGATACGCATACCGCCGAAATCTATATCAGTGACATTAAGCCCCCCCACCAGCTCACTTACCCTCACACCCGTGCCGTACATAAGCTCCAGAAGCAGAGCATCACGCAAACCTGCGGCGTCTGATTTATCAGGTGCTTCAAGTAGTGCAATCACGCTGTCTATGTTAAACACCTTAAATGCTTTCTGCTCTTTCTTGGGGGGGAATTTCAGCATTCTTGCAGGGTTGTCATCCATGTGGTTCTTCTTCTGCATATGGGCGAAGAATGATTTCAGACAAGCGATCTTCCGCTCTATAGTGGATTTAGCCAGCCCCCCCTTATCGAACAGCATAGCCACAAAGCCACGAAGCACGAAAAAGTCTGCCTCGCGATATCTTCAATTTTCGACTCTTCCAGATAAGTGCAAAGATCCGCCAAGTCACGGGAATAGTTTTTTATAGTATGGTCTGACGCTCCCTTCTCCTGATGCATAAACCTCAGAAAGACCGTCACGGCCTTGTCAATATTCATGTATATATTATCGGACGTTATATCCTTTTATTCAATCAAAATGGTTCGCAAAACAAATATTCTATGTAATAATACCCTAATGGAAAAAAATACTGATTAGTGCTTGCCTTCTGGGTGAGAATGTTAGATATAATGCTGAAGTGATCGAAGTCAGTGAAGCTGTAAAAAAGCTGTCGGAACAGTACGAATTAATCCCTGTCTGCCCTGAGGTTTTAGGAGGGCTGGAAGTCCCGCGTGAAGCGTGTGAAATCAAAGGGATGAGCGGTTCTGACGTTATAGACGGCGACACCATTGTCCTTGGGGGGGATAAAGGAACTGACTGTTCAGGTGCTTTCATCATCGGGGGGGCAAAAAAAAGACACTCGAACTCGCAAGACAAAATAACGTAAAACTTGCTGTACTAAAAGAACGAAGCCCGTCGTGCGGCAGCACCATATTATATACAGGTAATTTCGACGGAACGACAACCCCCCCGGGTGAAGGGGGGGTCTGCACGGCTCTTCTGCGTCGGCATGGAATAAGGGTAATAAGTGAAAACAATATATAAACTGATAATGCTTCTGACTCTCGCAGCTCTTGTCGGGTGGCAAACGAATAAAGTGAGTCTGATACTGGCTGAATCGATACACATAGATAATACGGGCGACAGGATAGAGTTCATCTCCGGCAAGTTCATAGGTACTCCGTATATGGCACATACCATGAAGGGAAGCCCTGACGATCAGGAAGAATTAGTCATAAACCTCGACGGAATGGACTGTTTCACATTTTTGGATTATGTGGAGGCGTTACGTCTTTCTGCCAATGTCGATGACTTCATAAATAAGCTGAAAAAAAGTCAGGTATTTCGAAGGGGGGGAGGTCTCCTATGCGAAAAGGAAGCACTTCTTCACCGACTGGGTTTCGGGAGAGAACAACTCAGTGAAAGACATCACCCCCCTGAACTCCCGGGTGCTACCACAGTTGAAAAGATCATAAATAGAAAATCGGGCAAAACAAACTGGCTGAAAAATGTGCCGCAGACAATGCGGATGACAAACTACGTCCCCCCGGCAACCTTATAAATAAAGACGTTATTAAACTGCTCCAAAACGGAGACTATATAGGGATATATTCCGATAAAGAAGGGCTTGATGTCACGCATACAGGTATCTTAATAAAGAATAAAGACGGAGTATTCTTCAGAAATACTTCATCTAAACTTATGAAAGTGGCAGACTACTCTTTTAAAGATTATGTCAAAGAGATAGAAGGGATTATCGTCTTCCGACCGAATTAGCAATTCGATACCTACTTCGAGTTGATATAATATACCCCCCCCATGCTTACACGACTCACGCTGTGAGTCTTCTACCGTCGTATGCCATCATAAGGAAGAAACTTGTTTCTGACGTAATGATCTCAGGCAAAAGCTAATATGTGAGTTTTACTAAAAATATATTCTTTTGAAACAGGAGATTTATTTATAATGAGCGAGTGCTCTTTCGGCATACATACGCTTTTTCAGCTTCTTATCACGGATCTTCTTACCGTGTCCGGGCACCATACCGAAATGAAAATTTGAAGGGACAAATTCCTTTTTATTCTCGGCGACCTCTCCTGAAACATGTCTGGCAAGAGCACCAAGAGCCGTCTCTTCATGGAAACCTTCGAAATCAGGATTAACAAGTGAATATGCCGCCAGCAGTCCCGATGCCGCAGACTCCAGATACCCTTCAACACCTGTTATCTGACCTGCAAAATACAGCTTTTCGTCACCTATGACCTGAAATGTCCTTTTCAAATTACCCGGGGGGGAGTGTATATAAGTGTTCCTGTGGATAGAGCCGTAACGAAGAAACTCCGCATTCTCAAGCCCGGGCACTAACCTGAAGACACGCTTCTGCTCGGGTATCTTCATCTTAGTCTGGCAGCCTACGAGATTATAAGCCGTCCCCCCCTCTTTATTCTCTTTCCGCAACTGAATAACAGCATAATACTTCTGCTCCGTCACAGGGTGTCTCAGCCCCCCCACAGGGCGGAAAGGACCAAAGGTGAGAGTCTGAGGACCACGCTTCGCCATCTCTTCGATCGGCATACAGCCCTCATATACATTCAGCTTTTCGAAATCCTTGAATTCCACCTTCTCAGATGCCATAAGCTCGTTATAAAAAAGTTCGTACTCTTCTCTGTTCATCCCCCCCAGATTCAGATAATCATCGTCCCCCCCCTTCTCCCATCTGCTTTTAAAGAAAGCCTTCTCCATATCCACAGAGTCGAATGAGATAACAGGTGCTATGGCATCAAAGAAATACAGACCACCGCCAAAGCGGGTCTTGATACTCTCTGCCATTTTGTCGGAAGTGAGCGGACCTGTAGCTATGATACAAGGTCTGTCAGTGGGGGGGATATCCGTCAGCTCCTCGCCTATAACATCGATATTCGGGTGGTTGCGGATGATATCGTCCATCCCTTTTGCAAAATCCATCCTATCCACAGCCAGAGCGTTACCTGCAGGGACTTTGCACTGCTCGGCAACTTTCAGCACCACAGAACCTAAGATTTTGATCTCTTCTTTCAGCAGACCGCTGGATGTATCAGGGAGGGTGCTTTTGAGTGAATTCGAGCATACGAGTTCACCTAGGAACTCCGTCTCGTGTGCAGGGGGGGTTTGGACATTCGGACGCATCTCGTATAGCTTTACACTATACCCCCCCTTCTCAGCTAAAAAAAATAAGCGGTCTCACAACCTGCAAGACCGCCGCCAACTATATATACAATCTTGTCCATTTATTCTTTAACAGTAATAGTGCCATCCTCCAGCACCATCGTCGACTTTGCATTTTTACAATCAGGGTAGCCTGTACATGCGAAAAACTTACCTCGACGACTCTTTTTGAGTGTCATAGGTTTACCGCATTTCTCACATTTAACGTTTTCGTCTACCTTGTCGAATTTAGGGATTATCTCCCCCCCTTTCTCGTTAACTTCCATATTACCGGTGAAGTCGCAGTCAGGGTATTTGGAACAGCCGATAAACATACCGTTACGACCGCCTTTGATACTCAGACCACTGCCGCATTTAGGGCATGGAGTTCCGATATCCTCACCTGCAGAGAGAACCTTTATCTCACCGCCCGGTAGCTCAACATAGTTCTTAATATTTTTACATTCGGGGGGGTATCCCGGACAAGCCAGAACTTTCCCGAAGCGGGTATTTTTGAATACAAGTTCTTTACCGCACTTCTCACACTCGATACCTGAGGGTTTATCCTCCTCTTTAGGTACGAGTTTGAATGAACCGTCTTCAAGTCTCTCATAGTTAGAAGTAAATTTACATTCAGGGTATGAAGTACAAGCGACAAAGTTACCGTTACGACCGTGTTTGATAGTCAGGTCTTCACCGCATGTAGGGCATTTAACATCCACTGTCAGATTAGCCGAAAACTGTTTTTCAGCCTTTTCAAGCTCAGGTTTGAACTTCTCATAGAAGTCAGCCAGAACCCCCCCTTTCCAAGTGAGTTTCCCCCCCTCTTCTATTCCGTCCAGCTCCTCTTCCATCCCTGCCGTAAATTTAGCATCGAATATTCTGTCGAAATTCGCTATCAGCAGTGAACAGACAACACGTCCAAGCTCAGTAGGTTTGAACCTCTTCTCTTCCATTTCGGCATAAGCTCTGTCAATAAGAGTAGAGATGATAGACGCATAAGTCGACGGTCTGCCTATCCCTTCGGACTCAAGGGTCTTCACCAGAGTGGCTTCCGAATATCTCGCAGGCGGCTGAGTGAACATCTGCTTGCTCTCTTCCTTCTGAGCCTTCAGCTTGTCACCTTCTTTTACGTCGAATATGACATCCTGCTCTTTCTCGCTCTTCTCGTCCTGACCTTCAATATAGAGTGTCTGGAATCCCGGGAATTTGAGAACTTTACCCTGAGATTTAAGCCCGTAAGCCCCCCCATTTGCGATATTTATAGTGTTCAGGTCATAGACGGCATCAGCCATATTACTGGCGATGAATCTGTCCCATATCAGTTTATAGAGTTTATATTGATCGTTATCGAGGATATTTTTAACACTGTCAGGTGTTATAGCCACAGAAGTAGGTCTGATGGCCTCGTGTGCATCCTGAACATTCTTCTTTTTAGCAGATGATTTGCTCCCTTTAGACAGGTAGCCTTCACCATACTGCTTGCTTATATAATCACGTGCCTCTTTTGTAGCATCCGGAGATACCCTTGTGGAGTCGGTTCTCATATAAGTTATCAGACCGACAGGTCCTTCGTTGCCAAGCTCCACACCTTCGTACAGACGCTGTGCAAGCATCATAGTTCTCTTAGCAGAATAGCTCAGTTTTCTGGCTGCCTCCTGCTGAAGTTTGGAAGTGATGAACGGCAGTGGTGCACGTTCATAAGTCTCCTTACGAATAACTTCTGCAACGTTATATTCACCGGCTCTGAGTGTTGCTAAAACTTTTTCAGCCTCTTCACCGTTTTTGACTTTATATTTTTTTGCCGTCCTTCTTCTCAAGTCTGGCTTTAAGATCAGCCTGTTTACCACCGTCGAATATTGCATCTATGAGCCAATACTCTTCAGGTTTAAATTTCTCTATCTCCTCTTCACGCTCCACAAGAAGCCTGAGGGCAACAGATTGTACACGCCCGGCTGAAAGACCGTATTTAAGAGCTTTCCACAAAAGAGGGCTGACCAGATAACCAACAAGCCTGTCAAGGATACGCCTCGCCTGCTGTGCATTGGTTCTGTTTTCGTTTATGACCCCCCCTTTATTCTTGATACCGTCTTCTACACCTTTTTTTTCGTTATCTCATTAAAGAGTACACGATGGATTTTATCCTTATTCTTCTTACCCATCTCCTCTGCGATGTGCCAGGCGATAGCCTCACCTTCACGGTCGGGGGGGTCGGGTGCGAGATAGATATTAGTCGCTGAGTTAGCTACTTTTTTTTCAGTTCGTCAATGACCTTCTTTTTACCCCCCCTGATTATGGAGTATTTGGGTTCGAAGTTGTTATCGATATCAACACCCAGACTGCTCGCCGGGAGATCTTTAACGTGCCCAACAGACGCCATTACTTTATATGTGCGTCCGAGGTATTTCTCGATTGTCCGCGCTTTTGCGGGTGATTCAACTATTACTAGATTTTTAGGCATATATCATCCGTATCAATTCAAATATTCTTCGTCATCCTCTACACCGGAGGGATAGAGAGACTTACGCTCCATAAGACTATAGAGAGCAAGGTGTTTTATAGAATCAACATCCACCTTGTATCCTTCCCCCCCGGACAAGGCGTTGTCTATCACATCTTCAAGACCAAGTGGGTCGAGGATGCCAGAAAGGTGAAGCTTTTGCAAGAAACATATAGCTTCATTGGTGAGAATCTTCTTTTCTTTCTTCGTAAATACTCTGAACCAGAGGTTTCCGCCAAAGTTGCTAATATCAAGAACAGTAAGCACCTGTCTGATCTCGTGATCGTCGAAGCCTGTATTGAAGAGATAGTCTTTGATATCTGTCTCAGTGGTTTTTTCGCTAAGTTCCAAGTAATCAATTACAAGATTTAGGGCTATGACAATTTTGTCCATTGAGTCCTCCGACAGCCCGGTACTTACCGTCGACTTCCCTGACAACATATTCCTCAAGCTCCATTTGTGCAAGGCTAATGACGACATCTTCGATATCGAAGCCCGACTTGGCACTGAGTTCGTCCGGGGGGGTCAGCATCCCTCTCATCAATAAATCAAAGAGTTTTGCTTGCTCAGGGCTATCAAACTCTAATACACTCGTCTCTTGCTTGTCAACTTCTTTGATATCACTAATGCGGTATTTTAACTCTTCTATGACATCATAATATGACTCTATAAGTGTCGCACCTTCTTTCAGGAGGGCGTTTGTGGCATTATTTCTGTTGTCTGGAAAAGTTGGGACAGCATAAACATCCCGCCCCCCCTGCTCACCTGCCAGTCTGGCAGTAATGAGCGAACCGCTCCTGTCCGATGCCTCCACAACTATCACCGCATAAGCCAAACCGCTGATAATGCGGTTTCTGCGTGGAAAGTTTCTGGCTGCAGGATGAATATCGGAAAGATACTCCGTTATGATACAGCCATTGTCTATTACTTTATCTATATGCTTGCGATTGGTCTCAGGGAAGAAGTGATTAACTCCGCAGCCCATAACAGCCGTTGTGACACCTTTGCTGATAGCACCCAGATGTGCATTAACATCTATACCGCTGGCAAAACCGCTGACAACATTAAATCCTGCCTCCGCAAGATCAGCCCCCCCAAGGCGTTTGCTGAAATCACAAGCCGCACGGCTCGCATTCCTCGAACCGACCATGGCTATGGAAGGCTTATTCATCACCTCACCGTCCCCCCCACGCACGAAAAGCAGGCACGGAGCACCTTTGGTTTCACGCAGCATCGCAGGGTATTCGTCATCGTCTATACATATTATATCAGCACCCATTTTCTTCAGTGCTTCCAGTTCGCTTTTAAATAACCTTTTATCTATGTCCAAGGTGACTATGTTCTCGGCTATCTCCCTCTTCACCCCCCAAAGCTTAGGAGGCTTGCCATGTCAAGATTTATCCCTTCACGGATATTCCCGACACCTGCATAAATACGCTCCATCACTGCTTCGTCCATCTTCTTTACACATCTGAGTTTCAGGGTTTCGATAGCAATATCACTTGTCACATTATCACCTTTATTGTGCCAGCAGATACTCCGTGAGCAGCCTCACAGCAGGCAGAGTTGCCCCCCCCTCCGGCACTGTATATTCTGAATTATGAAGCGGTGGATGAGATTCACCCTGTCTTACACCCTGCCACACAAAAGCACCCGGTGCATGGTCGAGATAGAAAGCGAAATCTTCGCCCCCCCCATACTCTTCTCATATTCGGTAACCTTGATCCCCCCCTTCTCTTCACATATATTACGCAGTTTATTAACGATATTCCTGTCACATATCACAGGCGGAGTCCCTTCATGCACTGTGAATTTATGCATAACTCCGTAGAAATCTTCTATTGCCTTTAAACGGACTCGCATCCCATGCTCGATTAGCTTCTTAACAGACTTGTCAAAATGCCTGAAAGTACCTGCCAGTCTAACCTCCTCAGGGAGGATATTAGCGGCTGAGCCTCCATTAATAGCGCCGAAAGATATCAGACCATCCAGTATAGGAGATTTCTTACGTGTCAGTATAGTCTGGCAGCTCATAATATATTCAGCCGCCGCCGTAACTGTGTCTGTCCCCCCCTTCTGAGGCATGGCAGCATGTGTCGACATACCTTTAAAAACAATCTCGAAGTGGTTCGAACCCGCCATAGTTCCACCCTCCACAAGGGCAGCAACTCCGTATTCGATATCAGGAGAGGTGTGTGTCGCAAGTATCTCGTCCACCCCCCCTTCCATACAGCCTGCATCTATCATCTCCACAGAACCGCTCACGAGTTCTTCGGCAGGCTGGAATATATATCTTATATTCACATTGAGTTTATCTTTCATCTTAACCATAACTTCAAGGACTGTCAACAGGGTTGTCATATTTGCATGGTGACCGCAAAGATGACGGTATTCAGTCCTCTCTTCATTATAAGGCAGGGCGTCCATGTCTGATCTGAGTGCAATAGTTCTCTCAGCACCCACGTCAAGTGTGCCGAACAGTCCAGTGACAAACGCTTCCTTATAAGTCAGTCCCATTTCATCCAGTCTGGACTTGATATATTTAGAAGTTTCAAACTCTTTGGTTGACGGTTCTGCTCTGTCATAAAGCTCTTTCAGGTCTTTGTTCATCTGTTTTTCATCTATATTATACATATCAATCTCCTGTGTTTTTCTAATCATACTGAATATATAACATTGAAAAATTTTAGGTAAGAAAAAAGTCCAAAAAAAAGGCCGACCCGAAGGTCAGCCCTGAATATTTTCGTCAAAAATCTTTAATTAAAGCTGTATTTGCTGACCTCGCCTTCCAGTACGACACCGTCATTCTTCAGCTCTGAGCTCATCTCCGACAGCACCTCCGTGGCAGATGTTATCTCCCTTATACCTACAGATACCTGACTGATAGCTTCTTCCATCTGAGCTATTGCGGCTGCCTGCTGCTGAACGGCTGCTGCGACCTGAGCTATGTTATCTGCTGTATTTTCAGAATTGTCCTTTGCCAGCAGTGACGACTCATTGAGACTGACCATAAATTCAGAAACATTTGATATATTGTCGATATTAGACTGAACACCTTTGACGGCAACATCAACCTGAACATTGTTCTGATTGATAATGGATGATATCTCGTTAACTGAGCTGACAGTACGCTCGGCAAGTTTTCTAACTTCATCGGCAACAACAGCGAAACCTCTGCCCGCATCCCCCCCCGCCCTTGCAGCCTCGATGGCGGCATTCAGAGAAAGCAAGTTTGTCTGGTCGGCTATGTCATTTATCAACCCAAGAATACTGTTCATGGATTCAGAGTTCTCTTTCAGCATATTTATATTGTTTATCAATTCGTTACTGGATTTCATCACGGTATTTATCATCTTTCCTGCAGATTTTGTATTTTGCTCTGCTTCCTCGGCATGTTTTCTGCTTTCGACAGCTAAGGATTCCGTATCCGTCACCATTCTTGCCACATCTTCGATACCTGCTTTTATCTGCTCCATCGCAATAGTGACCTGGCTAATCTCCTGATTCTGCTGGGTGGCATTCGCACTCAGCTCTTCAGTGGAGCTCGACAGTGTGCCCGAACCAAGATTTAGCTGATCTGCCGTTTTATGTATATCCTTAAGAGACTTCGTGAGCTTAAATATCATAGCCTCTTTGTATGTCTCCATAGTATCAAGTTCGTTCCCTGTCTTTAGAGTATCAGAATAATAATCACACTCTCTGCAATTATTAAATACTCCATTTTTAATCCTGTGACACTCGACAGGCAGACCAAAATTTTCAGCATCACTCCCCCCCACTGTCAGGTAACAGGGCAATCCACTAACCCCCCCATGAGCTACACAATCCTTCTGTTCACAGTTATCAACCTGCCAGCAGGCTATAGCACTGTTATTTGTGTTGCTTCTGGTTAAATTCCCTTTTGCTACCTCAACAAATGAGTTCAATGTCTCTCTTACCCCCCCTTTTTGAAGTAGCTTTAAATTCATAAAAATAACAACAGCTAATATAAAGCCGCCTATAAGGCACATAATCATAATTTGCCTTTCCAGCTTTCTGAATGGGGGGGCAAAAAGCTCATCAACTTCATATCCGGCAGCTAGTATCCAACCACTACTTGGAATAGAAGAGTATGAAACCACCTTAGTTTTACCTGCGAAATCATATGTTATCGTCCCTTCACCGTTACGGAGAATGGTTTTGGTAAAAACATATTTTGCCATGCTTTTACCTATCATATCTTTATTAATATGATGAACTAGAACCCCCCCTGCATTATTTATTATAAAATAGTAACCATTCTCACCTAAAGGCATATTTGAAATAAACTTCTGAATACCTTTATAGAAACCGTTCACAGGTTTTTCTATCTTAAATTTGCCTTTAACCACATATTGAAGAACACTCAGCATCTCCTGAGATCTCTTCTCGGAAATAGTCTGGGCACTGGCAGTGTTCGCCCTGTTAATAGAGAAAAGGATGCCTGCAAAAACAAGAACTAAAATCAAAATAGTCGGTGCCAGGATTTGTGTAGTGACACTTCGTTTTTTTTATAATTGAATAGTTTCATAAGCCCTCCATAAACTATCAAATAACAATTCTTATTAGTTAACCATCATGTCAGATACTTGTCAATTAATTGAGAGATGAGCTTATTAACACTTAATAAAAAGACTCGCAAAAGGAGGAAAGTATAGTTAATACATTTATCCGACAACAATTGCATTATTCTATATTTATAAATATATATAAACAAGATAGAGTCATCAATTATAGAGATAGGAATAATTATCAGAAGATTTGATTTTTTAACCGAGGGGGGGCAAAAATACATGTTTATAAGTATTCTCAATCGAAAATTACCACATAAAAAAGGGCTGATGTAATCCACCAGCCCTAACATCTTGATATAATTAGACTTTAAACCTAGCAATAAGAGCTTTCAAATTCTCTGAACGCTCCTGCAGTGATGCCGTAGTCTGAGCTATCTCATTGAGTGCAGTACAGCTCTCTTCCACTCCTGCCGCCATCATCTGAGTATTTACATTTATGTTGTCTATGGCACTAACCTGCTATTTCTTATGCGACATATGATATTCACTATTTTCGCGATCAAATATAAAAATTCATGCACATTTAACAAAAGATCTGTTGTTAATTTTGTTAAAACCAGTTTGTCAAATTATATGGAATATAGTAGAGTTATTAACTGGATGGAAATGGACTATGAATAACAAAAATGAACTACTCAGACAGCTCCCTAAACTCGATAAGCTTATTCGGCATGAGTCATTCGCCGAATTTAATCAAGAACTGCTCAAAATAGCCGCTAGAGATGTAATAGAAAAACTCAGACAAGACATAATAACCGATTCTGTCGCCATGCCTGAAAATACAAAAATAATTGATGATATAAAAACCGCTTATGCCGCCTTAGCCAAAGGGACATTATATAAGGTGATCAATGCCACAGGTGTACCCATCCACACAAATTTAGGCAGAGCACCGCTGCCTGAAGACACACTGAGTGAGGCGATAGAAATAGCCTGCGGATACTCTAATCTGGAATATGATGTTGAAAAGGGTAAACGAGGGGGGGACAGATATCATCACGTATCAGATTATCTACGCATACTCACTGGGCTGAAGACTCTCTGATTGTTAATAATAACGCATCCGCAGTCTTTCTCATATTAAACACCTTCGCCAAGAGCAAAGAGGTTATCGTGAGCCGTGGGGGGGAGCTTGTGGAAATAGGCGGAAGCTTCCGTGTTCCTGACGTTATGTCTAAGAGCGGAGCTAAGCTCAAAGAGATAGGGACAACTAACAAAACCAGAATACAGGACTATACGGACGCAGTTTCCGACAAAACTGCAATGATGATGAAAGTACACAAAAGCAACTATGAGATTGTCGGTTTCAGTGAAGAGGCCGGACTCGAAGAGATAGCCGCCGCCGCAAAAGGGCATGATACACTTTCATACTACGATGCCGGAAGTGGATTGTTCTCTAAAGTTCTGCCTGACAGCATATGCGATGATAAAACTATCCCGGATATAGTCAAAACAGGATTCGATATAATCTCATTCAGCGGCGACAAGATGCTCGGCGGTACTCAGGCGGGCATAATCATCGGAAGCAAAGCACTGATATCTAAACTGAAAAGAAACCAGCTAATGCGGATGTTCAGGGTTGATAAGCTAACTCTGGCACTCCTTCAGGCTGTTTTCCGTAAATATATAGACGGTTCTGCGGCCGACATACCCGTGAATGCCATGCTGTCGACCACCCTTAAGTCACTGCTTGATAAGGCAGAAAAACTGGCGGAGTCACTCCCTTGTGAAACATCGGTCGTAGAGGTAAAATCGACAATAGGCGGCGGAAGCTGTCCGACTGCCGAAATAGCCTCATACGGTGTCAGCCTGAAACTGTTAAACAAAAAACCGCAGCAGATAGAAAAACTTATGCGTAAAAACCAAACCCCCCCTGTAATAGGCAGGATAGTGGACGACAAGTTTATACTTGATGTGCGTACAATAAACGAAAAAGACTTTCAGATTATCAAAGATGCTGTGGAGCATATCCAATGAAAAAGAGTGTTATATTCGGAACAGCAGGACACATAGACCATGGTAAATCATCACTGATTCTCGCCATGACAGGGAAAGACCCTGACAGGTTGAAGGAAGAGAAAGAGAAAGGGATAACCATTGAGCTGGGTTTTGCAGGTATGGAGACGGAGCAGGCAAATATATCTTTTGTGGATGTCCCGGGGGGGCATGAAGGTCTCGTCAAAACTATGATAGCAGGATCTGTAGGGTTCGATTCGGTCCTTTTTTTGCATCGACGGTCGCGAAGGGCTAAAGCCGCAGACTATCGAGCATTACAACATCATCAGAACCATAGGTGTCCCCCCCTACTGCGTAATCGCCATCACAAAGGCAGACTTATGCACAAAGCAGCAGATATCCGATGTTAAATCAGCAGCGGAAAAACTCTTTGCAAGCAGCAAGATTAAAATCTTCGAAATACTCCCCCCCACAAACATAAACGATCAATACAGTATCAAAGCTCTGAAAGAAGCCATAGGCAGGTGTGCAGGCAAGATACAACCAAAGATTCAGAAGAGATGTTATGTAGTTCGTGCCGACAGGGTTTTCACTATCAGAGGTAGCGGAACAGTTGTCACAGGCACTTCGCTCTTCGGCTCGGTCACAAACGACACCTTAATGTACAATATCAGGAATCTGAAATCCGCCAGAATAAAAAGCATTCAGGTGCATGACAAGCTTGTTAACAAGTCCGTGGCAGGTGAAAGGACGGCTCTCAATATGCCTGATTTTAATACCACCGACATAAACCGTGGGGGGGATATACTCTCCGACAACCCGAAACTTCAGCCAACTCAGGGGGGGATATATGCCAACCTGACGATATTCGAAGGTCTATCTGATAAAATCATCATCAAGCATAATAAGTCCTACTCTCTATATATAGGGGGGGCACTCTCGTGTGAAGGTAAGGTTATCTTCTATAACAGAAAAAAAAGCTGTCATCGGGAGAGAGTGCCAACTGTTTTATAAAGCTGAATAAAGCTATAGTCCCTTACTTTGATGAGCCGTTCATCATAAGGCTCGGAAGCCCTCAGGTGAGTATCGCAGGCGGCAAAGTGCTGGGTATAGAATCAACATACCCAAACAGAAAACTGACTGAGGAGATAATCAACCTTCTGGGCATCCATGACTACGACAATGCCATCAGAAAAATTGTGGAAACCTTCCACTGCGGACTTAAACTGCCTGAACCTATCCAGTTTTCAGGACTTATCAGAAACGAACTGGCTATGAAACTCGCACAGCTGAATATAGCTAACTTTCAGGGCTTCATACTCGATAACAAAAACCTCGAATCGTACGTTGAAAACACCATAGAAACCCTCAACAAAAAAAGGAAATCTGTCCATAAGCAAAATACAGCATTCATGCAGTAAACTACCCGACCCTGTGAGGTTCGACATCATCAACCGCATAGTGGAAAGAGCACAGAAACAGGATTATGTCTTCGACGGTCAAACACTGAAGAAGAAAGAGAAAGACCCTTTCGATGAGCTGGCGACCTCTATGCTCGGACTTATGAAATCTGACCCTACCCTTTCCAATCAGGCTCTGCTGTCCAAGAAGACAGCCATCCCCCCCGAGCAGAAGATACATAAGTGTCTGCAATATCTCTGCAACAGAAGCCTTGTGAAAAATATCGAAGGGAACAACCATGTAACTATGGAGATGCTTAACTCATTCATCGACATTGCGATACAGGAGTGCGAAACCATAGGTTACGTCGATCTGCAAGTGATGAAAAAGCACTTTGAACTCCCGAGAAAAATACTTGTCCCTATGATGGAGCAGCTCGACAAATCCGGGCTCTTCATAAACAAAGATAATAAAAGAGTATTAAAAAAGAAATAATATGAGCTTTGAACTCTTCTCAAACTACGAACCGGCAGGCGACCAGCCTGAAGCAATAAGACAGCTCGTAGCCAACTATAAAGAAGGAGAAACCGCACAGGTGCTCCTCGGTGTGACAGGGTCAGGTAAAACCTATACCATGGCAAACGTTGTGCAGCAGCTCAACGTGCCCACATTAGTAATCGCACACAATAAAACACTGGCGGCTCAGCTATACGGGGGGGAATTTAAGAAATTCTTCCCTAATAATGCCGTGGAATATTTCGTAAGCTACTACGACTATTATCAGCCTGAGGCATACAAGCCCAGCACGGATACCTTTATTGAAAAGGACTCCTCCATAAACGAAGATATAGACAAGCTTCGGCACTCCGCCACCAGAAGCCTGCTGGAAAGACGAGATGTATTAATAGTCGCTTCCGTCTCCTGTATATACGGTCTCGGTTCGCCCGAAGCCTATCACGGGATGCTGGTCAACCTTGAAGTAAATGACGAGGTGGATGTTCAGGAGATCCTTAAAAAAACTGGTCGAAATACAGTACGAACGGAACGAATATGATTTTCATCGGGGGGGGATATACAGGCTGAAAGGTGATACTCTGGAGGTATTCCCTGCTCACGAAGACTCTGTTGCTTACCGCATAGAGTTTTTTTTGGTGATGAAGTCGATAGAATCAGTGAGTTCGACCCGATCACAGGCAAAACAATACGCAACCGTCCGAAAATCGCAATCTATCCCAATACCCACTATGTAACTACAAGTGTCCGTATAGAAGATGCTGTTGCAACCATAAAATCCGAGCTGGCTGTCAGATGTGCGGAGCTTGACAACATGAATAAGCTTGTCGAGTCTCAACGCCTCACCCAGCGTACAATGTATGATATCGAGATGATGCTGGAAACAGGCTACTGCAACGGAGTCGAAAACTACTCAAGGATATTGGAGAACAGAAAACCGGGGGGGGACACTCCGCCCACTCTGCTGAGTTATCTGCCAAAGGACGCACTGGTCATAGTCGATGAATCGCACATGACAATCCCTCAGATCAGAGGGATGTATAACGGTGACAGGAGCAGAAAGACCACCCTAGTGGAGTTCGGGTTCAGACTTCCTGCGGCACTGGACAACAGACCCCCCCTTAAGTTCGAGGAGTTTCAGGAGAAGGTCAACCGTATTATGTATGTTTCTGCCACGCCTGACGAATTTGAGCTGAATGATTCCATGGGGGGGCTTCTGGCGGAACAGATTATCCGTCCAACAGGCTTATGGATCCGCCTATCGAGGTGAGACCATCCAGAAATCAGGTGGACGACCTTTATAACGAAATCTTAAAAACTGTTGAAAAGGGTGAAAGAGTTCTCGTCACCACACTGACTAAACGCATGTCGGAAGAGCTGACAAAGTATTACGACGACATGGGTATAAGAGTAAAATATCTGCATTCAGAGATAGATACACTGGAAAGGATACAGATCATCAAAGGGCTGAGGCTCGGAGAATTTGATGTACTGGTGGGGGGGATCAACCTACTGCGTGAGGGTTTAGATCTGCCTGAAGTCACACTGGTAGCCGTCTTAGATGCTGACAAGGAAGGCTTTCTCCGTTCCGAAAAAGCACTCATACAAACCATAGGACGAGCAGCCAGAAACGTGAACGGAAGAGCTATATTCTTCGCAGAAAAGATCACACGCTCCATGCAGGCCGCACTCGACGAGACAGAACGCAGAAGAAAGAAACAATTAGAATACAATAAAGAAAATAATATCACTCCGCAAACAATTCAGAACGAAATAAGCAATATACTCGAGTCTATTTACGAAAAAGACTATGTAACTATTGATATTCACGATGATATAGGTATAACATTATCGGGAACACGTGAAGAGGACATCGAGGCACTGAAAAAGAAGATGCAGGAGCATGCATCAAACCTCGAATTCGAAAAAGCAGCAAAAATACGTGATATGCTTTTCGAATACTCATCAGGTAAAAAATAAACTAATTGCTGACCATACGGTCATTTATATATAGGTAGTAAAAATGTTAAAACGAATTTTAAAATATTTTATTATATTTTGTATAGTATCCACCATTGCTGTTTCAGGCGGCGTATTTGGATACATCTTTACACTCAGCCGCGAACTCCCGTCAATAAAAGACCTGAAGGACTACGAGTATAAAAGACCGACAATCATCTACGACAGGAACGGAAAGACTGTAGCAGAGCTAGGCTCTGAAAGGCGTTACCCTCTTAATATCGAGGATATCCCTGAGATACTGCAAAATGCCGTCATATCTGTCGAGGATGCCCGTTTTTATGACCATGGAGGCGTAGACCTGATGGGCATAATGCGTGCCTTCGTTACTAACGTAAAGGCAGGTCGTGTCGTTGAAGGGGGGGGAGTACCCTTACTCAGCAGCTCGTAAAGATTCTGTATCTGACCCCCCCAGAAAAGAAGCTTAAGCGTAAGGTAAAAGAGGCGATCCTCGCATACCGCATAGACAAAGCTCTCTCCAAACAGAAGATACTGGAAATGTATCTGAATCAGGTTTATTTCGGTCGTGGAGCATACGGTGTCGAAGCTGCCGCTGTGAACTATTACGGCAAAACTGTACAGGAGCTTACATTGGCGGAGGCCGCCATGATAGCCGGTGTCCCTAAAGCACCCGGGATATACGCACCTCACCTTAGCCCTGAAAAAGCACTCAAAAGAAGAAACCATGTCCTTTTCAGAATGTATGAGACAGGACATATCAATGAAGATACATACCAGAAAGCATCCATGGAGGAATCGATCATCATCGACAAGATTCCGCCCAAGAATATGGCCGCAGGTTATTTTGTAGATTTCGTCATTCGCTATCTACAAGAGAATGAAGGGGGGGTCGAAGAGGTCGAAACTGCGGGGGGGCTGAGCGTTTACACTACTCTTGATCTTGATATCCAGAAAAAAGCTGAAAACGCTATCCAGAGCAACCTCAGGGATATGACGGAAGCCCTTGGTTTCAGAGGCGAGCTAAGCACATATAATGCTGCGACAGATTCACTGGAAGAAGTGCTGGAGATGGAAAAAGACTATCTGCAGGAGATCGGCTTTGAAAAAGCTCTGGTCACAAAAGTCGACGAAAATTTCGTACAGATAAAAACCCTTAACGGTGAAGGGACTCTGCACATAAAAGACAACAGGTGGGCAAGACCGTATAAAGCGAACTATTTCAGGAACACGGATTTCAGACGCATACTTGATAAGAATGACATAATATATGTAACCCTGCTGGATGAAGAAGCCAAGAAATACCGCATGGCACAAGAGCCTATACTTGAATCGGCACTCATCTCGGCACACCCGAAAACAGGTGAGATTTATGCAATGGTCGGCGGTTTTGATTATCGCAAATCCATGTTTAACAGAAGTGTTCAGGCGAAGCGTCAGGTGGGGGGGTCACTCTTTAAGCCTATAGTCTATTCTTCAGCCATAGAAAGCGGTATGACCGTTATGTCGCAGGTGTTAGACGCTCCTGTTATCAAAGAGATGGATGAAGAGGGTGAGTTCTGGAAGCCTGAGAATTATTCAGGAAAGTTTTTCGGACACACAACCCTAAAAGAGGCACTCACGAAATCGAGAAACCTCGTAACGATAAAAGTTGCCGAGCAGATAGGGATCAGCAAAATAATTAATCAAGCCAAAAAATTCGGCATGAAGGAAGAGCTCAACCGTGACCTTTCTGTGAGTATCGGTTCAGGAACTGCATCACTCATGGAGATGGTTTTTGCTTTCACTACCTTCCCTAATCTCGGTCATAGATACGAGCCTTATTACATAACCAAAATAGAAAACCCGAACGGTGAAATCATAGCCGAGTATCAGCCTTCCGAACCTGTTGAGGTACTGGAAGAAGCTACGGCACACATAATGCTGGACATGATGAGAAACGTTGTCGTAAACGGAACAGGTAAAAGAGCTCTTGTGATACCTAAGATGATTGCAGGCAAAACAGGAACAACAAACGATAACAAAGACACATGGTTCGTAGGCTACATGCCTGACCTCATTAGCGGTGTATGGGTTGGGTTTGATGATTTCCAGGCAGTAGGCAAATACCGCACAGGCTCTAACACTGCACTCCCTGCATGGGTGACATTTACGAAAAGTATCCACGAAAACTTCGGCAAAATGCTTTTCCCTGTGTCGAAGGATATTGCATATTTCCGTGTAGATTCGGAAACCAACGAAATCACAAACAGCTTTACAGGTGACTATACTTTCGAACCTTTCGAAAAGCCAATGACGATGACACAGTAGGCTTAGATGTCTGAATGTAACCTGAATAACCTCAGAGCGGCATATTTTGAGATCACAGACGGCAAAATATCCGACATGAACCCCCCCGCAGGAGAAAAGTTTCTCCAGACAGGTCTTGATTCAGGTATAAAGAATTTCGAAGACTATCTCATAGGTCATATCAACACAGGTGAGAATATCATGCGTATACAGCACGAGCTTTTCGGTATTAAAACTATCGAGGCAGGTCAGGTGACACGCATTATAATCCTCGATGTGGACGAGTTCAGACCTAATCTTGAAGAGCTGTTCGACATCAGTTCTTTCCAACACGAAGTTAAAAATCCGCTCACGGTCATTGACGGCACATCACAAATCATACTCGCCAAAAGTGACGACGAATATATCAAAAAATGTGCAGGGATAATCCTTAACGAAACCAACCGCATAAAGCACATTATGCAGAATATCAGGATGCTTTCCGAAATGACTATTGAATATTCGGCATTCAACCTGCCTGATTTTTTAGAGGAACTGCAGGATTCTCTATCGGTTTTATTCCCTGATATAAGGCTTCAGATGCAGGTCGAGCCTTCCCTGACAGAAATAACGGCAGACAGAAAAAAACTCTTCATGGCAGTGAATAATATCCTGAAAAATGCTTGCGAAGTACAAAAGGAAGGGGGGGCTGTCCACCTCTATATCTCCATAGACCCTACAATCAAATATATGGACAAATCTCAGGGGGGGCTGGTTATGCCTATGCTGAAGATATCCATAGCAGATCAGGGAGCCGGGATAAAGGAAGAGAGCCTGAATAAGCTATTCACCCCCCCTTTCTTCACCACGAAGAACAGAGGGACAGGGCTTGGGCTTGTGATTGCAAAAGAGATCACCGAAAAACACAAAGGGCGGATCGAAGTAAAATCCACCCTCGGTGTCGGAACTGTATTTAATATTTATATCCCTATGATGTCTAAAGACCCTTCGATTTAAAGAAATCTACATATTTCATATCCTCTACAAGGATATGGTTCTTCACCCATTTCTCAAGAAAACTGATCACATTAAAGCCTATGACAGCCTCACCTGCTATTATCTTCTCTTTTAGCTCAAGGGCAGTATTTTTCAGGTTAGTATGAATCGTAACATGCTCAGCCTGTCTAGGATAATTGTACTTCCTGAACATCTCTTCTTCACTGTCGAAATGGTGAGCCGTATAATTTACAAGCTCGTCCAGTATCTTAAGTAGAGTATCATTCCCTTTATTCTCCTTCATGGCAACATAAAGGCGGTTGATCAGTTTTATAAGCTCTTTATGCTGATCATCGAACATCTTTACACCCAGTTTCAGCTTGTCGCTCCACGGCATAAATTCTTTCATTTTGTCAGATTTATACCCTTCGGCGTTCTTGGTGATTGAGGTTGCAAGCCCTGTCAGGTTTTCGCCTGTGTGGAATGACTCTTCCACAACCTTGACAATCTCAACAGTTGCACTGCTGATTTCTGTGGTGCTTCTCGTCACATCACTCAAGGCGTGGGATTCCTCTTCTTTCGAATGGACAATACCGTCTATCTGCTCTGCAACATTCCTTATGTTTTCATTTATACGCTCTATAGCCTCGACTGAGCTGTCGGAAAGTTCTATACCTTTATCAACAAGCCCGACAGATGCCTCAACAGAGGTATTCACTTCATTTATTCTGGCTTGCAGGTCTCTGATCACATCCTCAATCTGCTTTGTAGAATCGGAAGTTTTTCCTGCCAGCTTTCTGACTTCGTCCGCAACAACGGCAAACCCTCTGCCATGCTCGCCTGCTCTTGCCGCTTCTATAGCAGCATTAAGAGCCAGAAGGTTGGTCTGGTCGGCAATCTCGTTAATCGCCAGAACTATCTGCCCTATCTCGTGCGACTGCACCTGAAACCCGGTCACAACGTCAACAATAGAGTGTATCCCTGCGGATATCTCTTCCATGCTCTGCCTGTTTCGGCTGATAATACTTTTTCCATTCTCCACATCTTCATTGCAGCTCACGATACTCTCAGATGATGTGCGGCACATATCCAGCACATTCTGCCCAGTGACGTTCAGTTCCTCCGCTGCGGAACTTACACTGACGACACTGTCGTTAACATTATTAATCATTTCACCGACGGAACTGTATATGTCTAATAGGTTTTTAGAAGCACTTCCTATATTGGACGATGCAAAATAGAAACTCGATATGGTATCGTCTATCTTGTCCATAGTGTGATTTATAAGTCTGCCAAGGTCGCATATGCTCCCTGTCGTTTTATCATCAAGCCTGCTCGAAAGATCACCTTCATCAAGTTTATGCAGTACATTCGAAACATTATCAAGGCTCTTAAGGAAACTCTTATTTATAAAGAAAGCGATAGCCACGGCGACTATCAGCCCAAGAACAAGCAGCCCGATAGAATACATAACTGATTTAGATAAAATTTCGGCAAGATATGCCCCCCCTGCTTCCTGATTTGGCACACTAGATGCTTTTCTTATAAAATTAATATTTATTGCGAAGATAGATGCAGCAATAGCACCCTGAAAAAAAATAGGACGCCAATTATCTTGGGTAAAAACCCCCCCTTACAATATTTCATAATAAATCTCCTCCAGATAACTTCAAATAAATAAATATAATTATATACTATATCACCGATATTGACTTGTAAATACGGTGATTATAGAAATATACTTTGTTGATAAATTTATGTATTATCAGATTGATTTTATTCCCAAAAAGGAGATATTTATGCCGTTTGTTGACTTAAAAGACCTAAAAAGAAGAGAAATAATTGCAGGTGCAAAAGCCCGAATAATACATATGGACGGCATGACCTTGTCCTATTGGAATTTTGCTGAAGGGACAAAACTCCCTGAACACTCTCACCCCCCCCACGAGCAAATGACAAAACTGATCAAAGGCAGATTTGAAATGACCGTAGATGGAGAGACGAAAATCCTTGAGGATAGCGATATAGCAGTTATCCCGTCAAATGCTCTCCACAGCGGAAGGGCTATAACCGACTGCGAACTTCTGGACGTATTTTCCCCCCCGGTTCGCGAAGATTACAAATAGCCAAAGATAAGTCTGATATACGAAGTAAGGGTTTTGCCCCCCCTTATAATTATATCGTGACCACAACCCTGCCTGACATTTCCCCCCCTTTGAGTATCATGCCAAGATATTTCGGAAGTTCTTTGAGGGTAATATCCACCGCAAGCTCTTCGATATTATCTAGTTTCAGGTCTGTGGATATCCTTCTCCATGTCTCCTGCTTCACAGCCAGAGGGAGTTCAACAGAATCAACACCGAGCAGAGAAACCCCCCCTCTCAGTATGAACGGAAAAACGGTTGTATTCAGCTCAACTGACTGTGTGAGACCGCAAGTGGTTACAGCACCGCCATAGGCTGTTGTTTTAAGTGCCGTTGCGAGGATCGAACCTCCAACAGTATCCACTGTGCCTGCATAAATACCTTTGAGCATAGGTCTTTTACTGTCATCTACCGCCTCTTCACGGGAGATTATCTCATCTGCACCCAGACTTTTCAGAAACTCCGCCTTGTCAGGCTTCCCCCCCGTAACCCCCCCTGTCACGCTGAACCCAAGTTTTGCCAGCATTGCCACTGCCACAGATCCAACACCCCCCCCTGTAGAGCCGGTTACAAGAACCTTCCCCCCCTTCTCAGGTGTCAGACCTGCATCCAGAAGCTTAATAATGGAAAGTGCCGACGTAAAACCGGCAGTTCCGTAAACCATTGTCTCTCTAAGACTAAGTCCCTCAGGTTTCTTTACGACCCAACCGGCAGGGACACGTATGTATTCTGCAAATCCGCCACTTGTATTCATCCCCCCCAGATCGTAACCCGTGACGATAACCTCATCACCTGCTTTGAAATCAGGGTCGGATGATTCTGTAACTATACCTGCGGCATCTATACCAGGAGTGTGAGGGTAGTTTCTTGTTACCCCCCCTTTGTTACCCACGCTTGAAAGCCCGTCTTTAAAATTTACCGATGAATACTTGACGTTAATCAGGACATCACCCGCAGGTAAATCTTCTATATTCTTCTCTTTGATAGTTGAGATATATTTTCCGTCGACCTCTTCTGTGACCAGTGCTGAATATTTTGACATTGCACCCTCCTGTCTTTGTATATTATATTAACACAAATATCTATTAAGCAAGTATGCACATTTTAGTGCTATACATACCAAAAGGAAACTATGATCAAAGTAAACGAAAAAGAATACTCGTGCCCTGTTGAAGTTGCTATGGACTTGATAGCAGGAAAATGGAAGCTGCTCATTATCTGGCATCTGCGTAAAAAGACAAGGCGGTTCGGAGAACTGCAGAGAAAGATACCGCACGTCACCCAGAAGATGTTGACTCAGCAGTTGAGAGAGCTTGAAAGGGACAGGATCATCCACAGGGAAGTCTATCCTGTTGTTCCCCCCCCAAAAGTGGAATACTCTCTTACACCTTTCGGTAAATCTTTCGAACCTGTACTTAATAAGATGCTCGTGTGGGGGGGACATGAATATGCCGTATCTTACGGCGATGTGGGGGGGTATGAACTGACTCTTGAGATAGAGCCAGAATACAGAGCAGAGGTAGCCGAACAATTAAAAAAAGGGCACAGAATAAACTCCCATGCCCGATATGATTATACTCGCTTTTTATCCAGCTTTTGATTGAATCTGTCCACGTTTATTGTAAAACGGTCATGTGTCCCTTTGCCAATCATATCTTTCTCATCATATGCCTCTATGTACCAAGATGTCTTCTGTCCTTCTACAGCCGTACACTTGGCTACAGCTTTAACTATCATCCCTGGAGGGGGGGTTGCAGCCGTGTGTGACACATTTATATGCACACCGACACTATGTTCCCCCCCTTCATCCAGATGAGGTGCCAATGCTCCATACATGCCCATTCCATAAACCCAACCATAAAGCCGGTAGCAAAAACTCTAGGCATGGTCGCAAACTGCTCAGACTCCGGATACAGCTCCGGTACAGTTTTTTCCTCTGTCACTTTAAACTCCAGAGTGTACTCGACACCTTCTGTCATTGTCTCTTTCATAACGACCCCCCCCTTTTTATTGCTTTAATATAATACGGCTGATACTATAAATAAAATATATATATTTTATAATTTAAATAAGGTTTCCTTATGAATCTTCGTCAACTTGAGTATTTTTACGAAATCATCAAATGTGGCAGTTTCTCAAGAGCAGCAGAGAAACTTTATGTAGCACAACCAGCTATAAGTATGTCTTTCAAACAGCTCGAAGAAGAGATAGGATTGCAGTTAATTTACAGACAAAAAAAACAAAATATCATTAACCCTGAAGGGGGGGAAAAGGTATATGTGCATGCTGAAAGGATATTGTCTAATATCGATAGTCTTCAAAACGAAATAGACGATTTGAAAGGGGGGGTAACAACAGGAATAGTCCATATCGGAATCCCTGAAATGCTCGGCAACTATTATTTCTCATCTATACTTGTTGAATTTATCAGAGAATACCCAAATATACGCATGTCGATTGAGTCTGAACCATCAAATAGTATTAAAGCAAAAATTCTCTCAGGTGATGTTGATTTGGGTATTATATCAACCGACAAACTCGCTGGTATATTCGATTATCATACATTATTTAGCGAAGAGATTGTAATAGGCGTATCGAAAGATAACAGGTTATCTAGTTTTAGCAGTTTGACACTTGAGGACATAAAGGATGAAAAATTTTTACTCTTCGGCAAAGGGAACTATCATCTGCGAGAATTGCTCTTAAACCTGATGGAATCAAACAACCTTGAACCAAATATTGTTTTTGAATCGAACCTGACAGACACAATTAAGTCTTTAACAGCCAACAACATAGGCATATCTGCCTTTCTTACAAAAGTAATCTCAAGTGATACTAATATTAAATCAATAAAATTAAAACCAAGGTTATTTACAGATATAGGGATAGTGTGGAAGAGAGGGAGTTACATATCGAAGGTAAATAAGCTTTTTATAGATTTTGTAAGAGAAAGGATTATGGAGCACACTTAATGTCAGCATGCTCCATAGTTATTTAACCTTTAAGGATATCTGTGATTCTGCGGTAAATATCTGCTGTTTTGTTCACGATCTCAGCAGGGAGAACAGGTCCTGGGGGGGCTGTTTTGTCCCAGTCGAGCGTCTCCAGATAGTTTCTAACCACCTGCTTATCCATACTATCCTGCGGCTTGCCCGCCTCGTATTTCTCTTTAAACCAGAAACGTGATGAATCAGGTGTAAGTATCTCGTCTATAAGGATGATCTCACCGTCAAGCTCACCAAACTCAAACTTTGTGTCAGCTATAATGATCCCCCCCTTCTCATTTGCAATATCTCTGGCTGTTTCGTATATCTCTATTGTGAGTGCTTTCAGCTTTTCAGCTTTCTCCTGACCGATGATCTCAGCCATTCTCTCGAAAGAGATGTTTTCGTCGTGATCGCCGACCTCTGCCTTTGTTGCAGGAGTGAAGAGAGTCTCAGGCATACGCTCAGAGTCCACAAGACCTTCGGGAAGGTCTATACCGCACACCTTGCCTGTGTTCTGGTAGTCTTTCCAGCCTGAGCCTGTTATATAGCCTCTGGCAACACACTCTACAGGGAACGGCTTACACTTATGAACAAGCATTGAACGTCCTTCGAGAACGTCTTTATATTTATGACAAACTTCAGGCATCTCGTCGATATCTGCAGTTATTATATGATTTCTGATGATCCCTTTAGTCTGCTCGAACCAGAAGAGAGCTATCTCTGTGAGTATCTTCCCTTTGCCCGGCACACCGTTAGGCAGGATAACGTCAAATGCTGAAAGACGGTCTGTCGTGACGATGAGCATCTTGTCGTCAAAGTCGTAAATGTCTCTCACTTTACCTCTTGCGAGGAGCTTCATGTCGTCAAAGTTGGTTTCAATGATTGCTTCCATTAATCTATTACCTCTTGGAAATAATTTGTTGTTTATGTCATACAGAGCATAGCGATAACATTCGATATCGTCAAATATTATCAGCACTATTCAGTAACTAAATCAGATTCTTTTCAGCCTTTCGTAAGCCTCAATTCCTCCGGTGATGTTATACGCCTCATAGCCCAGATTACGCAGCTTCTCACAGCCTGATACCCTCTGAAACCGACAGCACAATAGACATAAACAGGTCTGCTTCTGTCTATCTTTTCGATATTGTCTCTCAGGTCATTGAGGTATATATTCACAGCCCCCCCGTCTATCATATACATCTTGCATTCCATCTCGGTACGCACATCTATGAGCTGTAAGTTTTCGTTCTTTCTGACCCTTTCCAGTATATCCTCAGGCTTTACCGTATATCCGAGCCCTCGAAGCTCATTCGATGCCACAAAACCTGCAATATTTAAGTTCTCTTTAGCGGATGCGAACGGCGGAGCGTAGCACAGCTCCAGATTCTCCAGATCGTAAACCGTGAGTCCTGCATATATAGCAACGGCCGCCTCATCCACACGTTTCTCCGTCCCCCCCTCTTTTCCACAGGCGGATACACCCAGCAGACGACCTGTCTTCTTCTCGTATGTGGTCATCATAAATATGTGACCGTACCCCCCCGGGTAATAAGAAGCCCAGTTCACATCTTCCGTATAAACATAATCTGCATCAAACCCTGCCTGAACAGCCTGATCGTATGTAAGCCCAGTCTGAGCCATAACAAAACTGCCGAAACCTACAACAGCCGAGCCCAGAACGCCTTTGAAACGCATGTCACCGCCTGCCATATTAGCACCAGCAGTACGCCCTTCTCTATTGGCAGGTCCTGCAAGCGGAAGCAGTACTTTTTTACCTGTGACTATATGTGTCTTCTCCACCAGATCACCTGCGGCATATATATCAGGGATGTTGGTTTCCATCCTGTCGTTTGTGAGAACACCGCCCCCCCTTTCGCCAAGCTCGACACCTGCAGTCAAAGCAAGGTCAACGGCAGGCTTCACACCAGTACACATAAGTATCATGTCCGTATCTATCACACGCCCGTCAGAAAGATGTACTTTTATGCCATCAGATTCTTCCAGCTTTTTCACAAAGGTCTTGATAATCACTTCACAGCCCTTTTTAGTCATCCTCTCACGAAGGTTCATGGCTATGGCTTTCGGGAAATTAGGCATCACTTCGTCAAGTGCTTCAACCACATAAGGCTTTACATCGCAATGAAGCATAGCCTCGGCTATCTCAATACCTATAAAACCCGCTCCGATAATGACAGCCGACTTAGGTTTCTTATCTTCGATAAATTTCTTTACGGAATCCGCATCCTCCACGGTACGCATGGTGAAATACGGAACACTCTCCACCCCCCCCTCTATAGGCGGGATAAAGGTCTTAGCCCCCCCCACAGCAAGCAACAGCTTGTCATAAGGTTTTTCTATAAGCCCTTTCGATGTTTGCAGCTCAACAATCTTTGCCTTCGGGTCTATATTGACCGCTTCGGTCTTTGTCTCAACATTGGCGTTGAACCTCTTGCCGAATGACTGTCTGGTGTGAAGCAGTACACTTGCACGCTTTTTGATCACACCGCCTGTATAATATGGTAATCCGCAGTTAGCGAACGATATATATTTTCCTTTTTCTATGAGAGTAATCTCTGCCGTTTCACTGGTGCGTCTCGCCTTGGCTGCACCCGTTGCTCCGGCAGCAACTCCGCCTATCACTAAAATTCTATCAGCCATTTATAATATCCCCCCCCTTAAGAGTCCCGTCTTTATAAGCATTGGTTATTAATACATCTAAAAACAGGTTGGGTTCAACCTCTTCTTTGAACTTGACCGTAAAGTAATTATCCGTGATTCCGCTATTGTCCTTTTGTGTGAGGACTCTGAGCGTTTTGCCGACAGTATTGCAGGCGGCATTATATTTCAGATCTGCACCTATCTGCCGCAGCTCTTTAGACCTTGCACTCTTCACCTTGGACGAAACCTTGTCAGGCATTTCCGAGGCTGCAGTCCCCCCGAACGGTCGGAGTATGAAAAAAAACGTGTATATGCTCCAGCCCCCCCGAATCTTTCACCGTGTTGATCGTTTCATTGAAATGCTCATCTGTTTCACCCGGGAAGCCAACTATGATATCGGCACCTAATGAACCATCAGGAACTTTCAGCTTTAGCTCATTCAGCTTTTTAATATATTCTTCTGCCGAATATTTTCTGTTCATTTCAGAGAGTGTATGTGTAGAACCGCTCTGTAGTGGTATGTGATAGTGCCGGCATATTCTGTCCTGATTATTCACAAGGAGATTGATCATCCTGTCCGTCAGCTCATTCAGCTCTATGGAAGTGAGACGCACCCTGAAATCACCTTCGATGGATATAATCTGTTCGATCAGCTCGGGCAGGTCGATATCTGCATCCAAATCCAGACCGTATTTACCCACGTGTATCCCCCCCACAGGGACTATCTCTTTGTACCCTTTATCAACAAGCCCTTTCACCTCTGACAGTATAGATTCAGCCGATCTGCTGACAGGCAGCCCTCTCAGTGACGGGATTATGCAGTATGAACAATTGCTGTCGCACCCGTCCTGTATCTTCACAAAGGCCCTGGTTCTCGTTGCCATGGAAATGTTCTCAGCATCTATGAAACCATCGGAACTGAATATACTCTCCAGATGGTCTTTATCTCCTTTGATATGTTCAAGGATATCCATTTTACCTGAGTTGGTTACGACGATATCAGCACCTAGCTCTTTCAGCTTTTCCTTCTCTTTCTCCGCTGCACAGCCTGTCACTGCCACCAGAATAGCAGGATTATCGGATTTGACTTTTTTTTGATCATGGATCTGAATTTCTTCTCTGCCCGTTCCGTCACGGCACAAGTGTTGAAAATAAGGACTTCAGCCTTATTGAGATCGTCGGTTAATTTCATATTGTAGAATTTTAATTCATTAACAATTTTTTTCACTTTCGACTTGATTAACCTTACAGCCAAAGGTATAAATATATGTATACATAGTTGTAAAAAATTATGTCCTCAGTAGGTTTTACTTGTAAAAAGCACTTTCGTTTGAAGGTGCTTTTTTTTATCACTGTTCAAGAAATATATCCGATTTACTTAAAAAGTGAAGTGTTATATTATATACCTATGGAAACGAATTTTGAACCGAGGAAGAAACCTGTAGAAGAACCTAAGAAACCGTTGATCTCCTTAAACGGTATTATTATGATCCTCAGCGGGCTTCTGATTATCCTTATACTTGCAGTTTTCGGTGCTATGTATGGTGGAGGGCTGGAGTTGCTGGTTACGGAATCCACCACACTTAAAGACGCTTTCCGTTCATACGACGTTCAGAAGGATTTTGGCGGCGGACACTACCGTGTTCAGTTTAAAGACCTCATTACAAGTGCAGGCGGTAAGGCAAAGCATTACTACAGATACGATCTATCGGTCGAAACTCAGGATAAAAAGAGTGCGGAAGAGATGATCCGGATCAGAGGAAAAATCATAACTATCATTAACGGTGTCATGTCTACATTTCCGCCCGAAGAGATGAACACTGCCCCCCCTGAAAGGAACAGAGTTAAATCAATAATTCAGACTGAAGTAACAAGCTATTATCCCAATATCAAAGTGAAAGATATATATTTTACTAATTTCCTATACGATTAATATATGTACACAATAGATAAGCTTAAAAAGCACTATCACGATACATGGCAGAAGATAAAACAGAATAGACATTCATACTCTACCCCCCCGTGGCAGATATCCCAGAGACTCACAGAACTCACAGACGAAACCGTTATCCTCGCCTGCAAAATAGCACTGGAGAAATCAGGACCTGTGGACGAAATGGCTATTTTGGCTCTTGGAGGATACGCAAGGGAACAGATGGCTCCGTTCTCCGACATAGACATACTCATCCTTCACAGAGGGCGTGTCACCGCTCAGCAGGAGGAGTTCATCAGCACCTTCACTGCAGTGATGTGGGACATAGGCACAAGCCCCCCCGGGATACAGATCAAAGGTCTGAAAGAAGTTATGAAAGCGGCAATGGAGGATGAAGTAGTCCGTACCTCTTTCATAGACAACAGATTTCTGTTCGGTTCAAAGACAGACTACAACTCTTTCCTTAAGATAATAAACGACAAAGTAATGGAAAAGGGTAAAACCGAATTCCTAAAAATGAAGATAGACAGTGTTCGTACCAGAAACAGCAAATTCCGTGACTCTATATTCAGGCTTGAGCCGAACATCAAAGAAGGTACAGGCGGCATACGGGACATTAATACTATATACTGGGTATGTAAAATCCTGTATAAGACGAGTAACCTGCAAGAGACTGTCAAACACGGGATACTCACTCAGGCGGAGTACGACACCCTTATCGACAACTGCGGTTCATTGTTCAGCGTCAGGAATGAACTGCACTACTATCACAACAGAAAATACGAAGTAATGTCCCTCGAAGCACAAATAGAAATAGCCAAAAGCCTTGGCTATTCAGGGACGGACAGTGTCCACAGCGTAGAGCTCTTTATGCGTGATTACTACATACGTGCAAAGCAGACTGCGGAGATAACCCAAAAGGTTATTAACAGAACACTACTGAAGCTGTCAGCCAGAAAACTGATCAGACGAACATATGTATCAAAACTATCCGAAGGCTTTGTACAATACGCAAATACCCTGACAGTCAGTTCAAAAGACATTTTTGCAGAGAACCCGAAAAAGCTTATTACCCTCTTTTCATTCGCAGCAAACAAAGGTCTAAAGCTTTCAGACAGCATATGTGAACTGATAGTGGATAATCTCTACCTCATAGACGGTGCATTTATCAAAGAGTACGGGACTCTCTTTACAAAGACGATAAGTGCTTACCCTAACTCGTTTCGGATTGTATCCGACATGTATAAATGCAGAGTACTGCAAAAGATGATCCCCCCCGAGTTCGAAGGCTAGAATGCGTCCGCAGTTCGACTATTATCACCACTACACCGTAGACGAACACACAATACTCGCTCTGGATTACATAGATAAGCTGGTGGGGGGGAGCATTCCGCCTTCCCTGAGCGAATATCAGTCGACAATACAGAAGCTCGAGCGTAAAGACCTGCTGGCACTATCCATAATCCTGCACGACATAGGAAAAGGGCAAGGTAAAAACCACAGTATCGTAGGTGCTAAAATGTCCAAGAATGTATGCAGCAGGCTCGGACTTAATATGGACGACACGGATACCGTCTGCAACATGGTAGAACATCATCTATTGATGAGCCACATAGCCCAAAGACGAGACCTGCACGATATAGACGTAATAGAACATTTCACCTCTTTCCTCAACTCTGTGGAGGAGCTCCGTTTACTATTTCTGCTCACATATGCGGATATGAACGCAGTCGGTGGAGCTACTTTTAATGAATGGAAGAATAACCTGCTCAAAGAGCTCTACATAAAATCTGAAATGGCGATAGAGAATGAGAGTGTTCAGGAAGAGTTTGACATAGTCCTTAAAAGAAGAAGACAGAAGCTCGAAGAGAGATGCAAAAATATGCCTGAGATACTGGAACAGTCAAAGACACTTGACGATGAATATGTCTATTCTACAAAGGCTGTTCATATAATCAGATACCTTCAGCTGGCTCAGCAGGTAGAGGATTATGACGATATCGTAGTGGAACTCGACACGAGAGAAGACATGAATTCGATAGAAGTCATAGTGTGTGCAAGAGACAGGGTCGGACTGCTGAGCAGGGTTTGCGGTGCTATCACATCCTTGTCATATAACATAAAATGGGCAAAAATATACACTCTCGAGAATGACATAACGATAGATAACATACTTATAGGCAATCCTTTTTCAGGGATAAAGATGCCTGCTGACAAACAGGAAACACTTAAAGCAAGGATTTGTGATACCGTCAAAGACAGCAAGAATATCATCAGCCTTATCAATAAGTCAAAAAGTATACTTAAACCTCAGACTCAGGTATTCGCTAAAAAAAAGATAAAATCGTATTCGACAACAAGGTTTCTACGCAGTACACTGTAGTAGATATATACGCAAAAGATAGAATTGGATTGCTTTACGATATTTTGTGTACATTCTCACGATTAGAGCTTAGTGTCGAAAGAGCTAAAATATCGACAGATATAGACAGAGTCGTCGACTCATTCTACCTTATCGATAAAAATGGCAATAAGATTACTTGTGAGACCACGCTGGAAAGGATTAGAGAGGAGCTTTCAAAAAACATTGAAACCCAGACTATATAAAAAGCTGTTCGAACACTCAGAGCTGGATAGGCTGCTGGATGAGTGTTTCCGCTTTACAAACAATCCGAACGAGGCAGACGTTATTATCACTGATAATAAAGACATGCTGAAAGAGGCAAGGCTCAATATTATCATCTCCTCGAATGTACCAGAAAATAATGTCAGTGTCTCACCCGACCTTGATCCGGCAAGTATGCTTGAAGCTATCAAGCTATCAGTGAAAACCTATTCGATATCACCACGAATCAATAAAATCTCTATACTTCAGGAACAAAACGCTCTGCTAAGTGAAGCCAACAAGGGGGGGCTTGTCGAGCTTTACAACCTTATAGACAACAAAAACCATCAGATAGAATTTCTTAAAAATAAACTCGAAAACATCATCAACTCCGCAGGTGAAAGCATAGTGGAGATAGATGATAAAAACACTATCGTATACATTAACCAGAAATTCATAGACACCACAGGCTACAGCAGAAAAGACTGCGAGGGCTTGAGCTTCATCGACATAGTTCATCACGAACATATAGATAGTTATCTGAACACCATTAAAGTCGTTGCCGAAGAGAAGACATCAAACATAGAAATGAAATTAAAAGTATCCAACGGTGCATTCATCACCGTAAACGCATACTTAACAGTCATAAATAACGGCGAAATGCACTTTGAGATCATATTCGAGGATATCAGCAAAAAACTTCTCATAGAACAGCAGATGAAAAAGCTCGAAGAGAAAGCCATAGTTGCAGGTTTTTCGAGACATCTGTCCCATAACATACTGAACGCTCTAACTGTTGCGGCAGGTTTCTTCCGTAAGATCAGGCAGGAGACTCAGCTCAACGATTCTCAGGGGGGGCATAAGTGGAATATCATCGAACAGAAGTTCAAACTGATAGAAGAGATAGTCACAGGCTACAATGACTACACAAACGCAATATCCATGCAGATGGAAGAGGTTATGGAATTGACAGGGTTTATATCACACCTCGCCAAAGAGCTGAAATCTAAAACCTTTTCAAAGAACTTTTCCGCTTTCCTATATAATTTCTTAGAGCAGTATAATCTCGAGATCGACCTTCGCTCCGATAAGCAGTATACCATCGACGGAAGCCCTGTATTTCTGAAAATGGCTCTCTGCTATATCATAAAAGATTCCATAAGATATTTTGACGAATTTATACCACTGAGCTTTAATCTGGTCACCGAAGATTTCAACAATAAGCTCAGAGTCTCTCTGGTGGTTATGGATGTTGACGTCCCTTCCGCTATACTCGACACCATGCTCCAGCCATGGAATCATCAGGTGCTATCTCAGTCGTTCGACTATTGGGGGGGGATAGTAATCGCAAACGTCATCATAGAAAAACACGGCGGCAGAATGAGCCTTGTTAAGCAGCCTGAAGGGCTTGCGTACATTATAGAATTTTAATATATACAAATATTCAAATATATCTTGCAACATTCCATTCTTTATTGTATCTATCTTCTAAAATCAACTTTATCCGGAGAGTAGAAAATGGCTATGATAAAAGACCTAAAAGAGAATTACACCCCCCCTATCTATTTCCTTGCGTCGCTTGGTTCAGGCGGACTCACCGTATCATTCTTTGTATATTTTATGTTTATGGTGGATCACCCGAATACACCTGTGGCAACTTTCGACTTTATATTCCCTGTCCTGACAGGGTCGAACCCTCTCGTATCAGCCGCTATCATCGTCGCTTACGCTGCTATGGCGTTTTTCTTTTATCTGCATATCAGGCTTCTTATATGGAATATCTCAGAGTATAAAAAGTTCAAGACCACCACTAAGTATCACGAGATGAAGAACTCACATCAGGCTGTTGCGTTTATGGCTATACCTCTGACACTTGCAATGACAGTGAACTGCTCTTTTGCTTTCTTCGCCGCTGTGGTGCCGAAGCTCTGGACGATAGTGGAATACATGTTCCCCCCCGGTGCAATACTCGCTTTCCTCGCCATAGGGATTTACGCTCTCAAGATATTTGTTGAATACTTCACCAGCTTTATGATCAAAGGCGATTTCGACTATGCCAAAAACAACAACCTTTCTCAGATGATGGGAATATTCGCTTTCTCCATGATAGCTGTAGGCTTCGCTGCACCTGCCGCCATGACACACATTAAGGCTGTGTCTGCGATATCACTATTTCTGTCAGTATTTTTCCTCACGCTTGCAATATCTCTGGCATTCATAAAAATGACAATCGGGCTTAAATCCATATTCCAGTACGGCATCAGCATCGAAGGCAGCCCGACACTCTGGATAGCTATCCCTATCCTCACAATACTAGGCATAACAATTGTCCGTATGTTCTTCGGACTGTCACATAACTTCGATTCTCACGGGAATATGTCAACACTTTACGTTTTCACATCCATAATCATCTCATTGCAGATAGTATTCGGAATAGTAGGTTATGTTGTGATGAAGCGTATCGGATACTTCAAGGATTACCTGCACGGTGAAAAGAAGAGCCCTGGCGTATATGCTCTTATCTGTCCTGGTGTTGCGATATTCGTATTCGGCATGTTTTTTTTATATTCTACGGGCTTATCAAAAACGACATTATCGATCGTTTCAGCCCGGCATATTTCGTGGTGCTTATACCTTTCACTGTTATACAGCTTAAAACAGCACTCACTATGCTAAAACTAAACAAAAAAAACTCCTTACAAGGTAACATCTTCTATCAGCACAGGCTGGGGGGGATAACTCCTCAGCCTTTTTTTATGTATCTTACACTCATTTTACAGTGTGAGCAGAGTGATTTCCGATTCTGCACCAACCCTTATCGGCGGCCCCCCCCAATAGGCTGTCCCCCCCTGACTGACATATAACTGCATACCATTGACATTATACAGCCCTCTCACATAGTTGTGAAAAAAAATGGATAGCGAATGTCCATGGGAAGAATTGTCCGCCGTGGGTGTGTCCGGACAATTGCAGGTCATAACCATGCTGAGCTATTTCGTCGGCAATCTCGGGTCTGTGCGACAAGATGACAGAATAATCATAGTTTTCTGCTGTCTCTTTCGCCTTGGCCGGATTGTATCTTTCAAAACCGAAACTGTCGGAATCTATATCAGGTATCCCTGCGAGCAAAAGCCCTGCTCCATTGTGCCGTATTACTCTATTATCATTGTTTAGCACTGTGATCCCTAAATCCGAAACGGCTTTTGTCCATGACTCCGCCCCCCCTGAATAGTATTCATGGTTGCCTGTCACGAAAAATGCCCCCCCGTGAGTGGATTTCAAAGAGCCCAAAGGTTTGATATAGTCAGAGATATACTTTGCAGAGCCGTCAACCAGATCACCCGTTATAACCACGACATCCGGCTCCAGCTCATTCACTCTGTCCACTACCCTTGCGGCAACATCTGCATCTATGGTCGGTCCGACATGAATATCTGTTATCTGAACAATCTTAAAACCTTGCAGCCCCCCCTTATGCTGACTCTCTTTGGCAACACTCACACGCTTAACAGTCGGTTCGCTCACTGCCTGATAAACGCCATACCCTGTCATGGGCAAGGTGGCGACGCTCAGTGTTGTACCGACGGATTTTGTAAGGAAGTTTCTGCGTGATTGGGAAAACTTCGGTGTCGTTCTCTCCGCAACAAAGCCCAAGTACCCCCCCACAAGAAGCTTAACAACTGCAACACAGAACAATATACTAACAACACCTATTGCAATATATCCAACCCATGCAAAGACAGTCAGTAAGGTGTTTTTACCTATAATCACTATAGAAACACGAGCCACGACAGCCATATACATGGTTGCAAATATAATCAGACCTATACGGATGAACTTATCCTTATTTATAAGAACTCTTGCAACAAGCATCGACATAAATAGTAAAACAAATGATGCAACTATAAAAAAAACATGATTTAGCTCCGATTATCTTTATTGATAATCTAATATAGGTGGGCTTAATTGCAAGATATTTGAAGTAAAGAATTGTTAATTAGCAAGAATTTGAATCCTGTTCATGCTTTCAAGTGACAGAGGTTTGTCATCTATGCACGCAGACAAGGTCTTCTCAATATTTGCTTTGGCTTCTGTATCAACAGGCTTTTCATAATAATCAGCAAGCCAAGCGTAAAGCTCTTCTTTACAGTCAAACTCCCATACTGAGCCAAATATTTTAGACACAGGCATTCTCATTCCTGAGTTAAGAACAGCCTCTTGAGCAGATTCTTTAGCCAAATTCTCATTATCCATATGGACGCATACGTTCTCGAACTGACCACCTATGACAGGTTCTATTATGATTATATTCCCTGTCGGTTTGATAACCCTTTGAGCCTCTTTAAGTGCCAAAACTGGGTTTTGATGATGCAACGAAAGTGAAAAAAATGACTGCATCGAAAGTAGAATCCTTAAATTCCGTCTTTTCTCCGCTACCTACAAGAAACTCAATTTGTGGATAGCTGTTTTGTGCACTCCTTATGCTTGCTGTACATGGGTCAATGGCAGTGATATTTAAAGTGTGTTTAACGAGATGAGATGTGATACGCCCAGAGCCGCACCCCCCCACTTCAAGTATCCGTTTATTCCGGATATTGCTGTTTTCTGTTATAGCCTTACAGATTTCTGCCTGAGTAGTCTCATTCATTTTATATTAAATACACCTGTAGATCGTAAGTAGTCTATTAACTGATAGGTCTCAAAACTTCTTATAACATCGGTCTCAACATTAACGATATCTGAAACAGCCATAAAAGGTAATTTATAATCATCCGGATGATCACACCCGTGTTCTTTCCCGTGACCTGCATGGTCTGATGTGATGATAAGTAGATATTTCCCTTTTGCTTGAACAGACTCTATAAGAGGTTTCAGCTCTTCATCTATGAATCTGAAATCCTCTATATACTCTTTTGACATCCAGCCATATTTCGGACCTGTCATATCCAGACCTGAAATATGCAAGAACACAAGATTCTTGTCTTGCGTGTTCACATATTCAATTGTTTTATCTATCGGATATTCTTTTGAGAATTTCACATAATCTATAGCTAGATTCTTTAAATAGCCGAGCTTCTTTTTAGAATAAATATACCCTGTGCCATACCCCCCCATCTCTTTTGCATAATCAAAAATAGTGGGCAGTTTTACGGTCTCGTCACCATCGTTCCAGACATTGCTTTGACGTCCTCCATTTTGAGGAATTCTGCCTGTAAACATTGCCGAATGTGATATAAGCGTCTTAGGCGGATTCGTGCTCTTCCCGTTCAGCTTTACGATACCGCCGTCCATGGCTTTGAAGATATTAGGTGCATTCTCTGCCATAACTGCATCCGGATGCAAAGCATCTATAGATACTATGACAACATTATTGAAAATGTCAGCCGCATAAAGATTAAATGATATTAAAAACGCTACACAAATCATAAATTGCTTAATCACAGTATTTTTCCAACTCTGTCTATATGATTTTTCAGGTCACTGTTATCAATAGTGTCATAATGCACTACATCAAACTTGTAAGGGACTGGTAAGTCGTTTAAAGAAGTCTTAATTTTAGAGATTACTAATAGCTCACATTCACCGATAATAGCTAAATCTATATCTGAGTTAGCTTCGAACTTATCCATTGCTCTTGAGCCAAATATTTTTACTAGAATGTGAGTAGAATGGCTGGATACAACCCTTTTTATATCACTAATTAGCTCGTCAGATAAACCGTACATCATTTAGTAACCAAAAAAAATGTAATGCTGTCAGATTAACTAGATAGTTTTCTTTGAGTTCTGAAATAACTTTATCGAAAGTTTTTTTGTCGTAGGTATGACTAAGAAGGTTTCTATATTCAAGCATATCAAGCCAAGCTTGACCATCATCTATTATTTTCGCAGCAAAAGCCTCTTTGATAACAACTCTCGGTGTGACTTGCTCAAGATTAATTCCGCTATATACCAGATAATCTTTCAAAACCTTCCATGCCAGCTCGAAGGTGTACTCGTATCTCTGAGCTATCCCCCCTCTTTTTCGAGGTCGGAATATTCTGAAAGCTCTTTACTCTCAAGAGCATCCTTTAATAGGAAATATGCCTTTTCATAGTTTTGAAATCTCTGTTTCCAGCGTATATCTGTCATACTAATAATTTAGCAGATTATTTTTTTTAATAAGCAATTACTCTGAATCGTCACTGTCAGTAGGTGAAAATATCTTGGGAAAACCATATTCTAGCTCTTCAGCTTTAACCTGAACACTAGTAACTATACCAATGACTTTAGTCACTTCTACTATAAGAGATTAACGATACTAGTATATTAATTGATATCGATAAGAATTGACTCATATCGTGATTGATTTTAGGTCGAATTTTAAAAAAACTCATTATGTTTGTTAATAAATCCATATGGCTTAAAAGAACCTATCATTTTTTTTCTAATCCGATAATTAGTTGCAGTAGTAAAATCTCCTCTCGACATAAAATCGTTTTCTAGTTTTTCTAATCTTTTATATTCTGCTTCCTCTTCATAATTCGTTAGCACATTAGGAGGTATATAAATTGGAAACCTGTGTGCTGCAGTATCTCGATATTTTAAAAACTCAGCGTACCAATTACTATACTGATTTATTATTGAATCATAATCGGTCAAAAATTTTTTCACTACTTTCTTAAAATCCTTTCCTTTAAAAATATCAATTTTATTATTTTCAAGTTCCAAATTGAATTCGTAATTTAATATAAAACCAATATTGTCTAGTCCACCTCTTAAATTTACATAAAAACTATTAACGTGAATAGCCATATCCTCTACGATGTGCAATTTAGTTTCATCATCACTAATTACTTTATCAAAATAAACTCTACTGGTTTCCATCATATAGTAACGTTTAAATAACCCCCCCATTCTTAAGTGGGCCTTTGCATCTTCATTTGCTAATATAGGGAGTAGTTCCATTACTAAATCTTTAAATATAGATGCCTTCTCTACGATATAGTTTTCCTTCATACCTGATAGTACACTAAATGGAAATCTCGTTCAACTTCGAAATATTAATCAATTTAGTCACAATCGTTTCACTCCTCGCAATGACCAGGACTGATGCATTAACATATGATAAGCATATGGTGCTAACCACAAAAAAAAGGGCTAACCCGAAGGTCAGCCCTTTAATATATTTTCACGAATAACTAAGATTAAACTTGGTTATCGAGAAGAAGCTTTCTAATGTTAACGATAGCTTCGGTAGGATTAAGCTCCTTTGGACATGCTTCAACACAGTTATAAATTGTGTGACATCTCCATACACCGTGCTTGTCGTTAAGCATTGGAAGACGCTCCATAGCACCTTCATCTCTTGAGTCAACGATGTATCTCCACGCTCTAAGGAAAGCGTTTGGTCCGAGATACTTCTTGTCAGCCCAGTATGAAGGACATGAAGATGAGCAGCACCCACAAAGGATACACTCGTAAAGACCGTCAAGTTTTTTACGATCTTCTGGAGACTGGTAAATTTCCTTATCAGGATTTGGTGATGTTCTGATGAGGTAAGGCTTAACAGTGATAAATTTGTTAAAGAAATCATCAACGTCAGTAACCAAGTCTCTCATTACATTCATACCAGGGAGTGGCTGAATGATAAGGTGGTCTGAACCAAGATCTTCGACTTTGGTCATACATGAAAGCATGTTAACGCCGTTTACGTTAATACCGTCAGAACCGCAAACACCTTCACGGCATGAGCGACGGTAAGTAAATGTAGGATCTTGCTCCCATTTGATCTGGTTCAAGGCATCAAGTAACAGGTATCCAGGTCTTCTAAGTTCAACCTGAAACGTGTCATAATATGCTTCTTTATCTTTGTCAGGATCATACCTGAATACTTCAAAAGTAACTGTTTTCATATTCTTACATCCTCCCCCCCTTAGTAAACCCTAGGTTTGGTGGGAAAGCATCAACAGTAAGAGGCTGCTGACGTACTTTTCTGTAATCCACTCTTGGTGTCTTAAGGTCTTCTTCAAGGTACACTTCTGTGTGTTTGAGGAAGTTCGCATCGTCTCTATCTGGACAATCATCACGGAAGTGTCCACCACGAGACTCTTTCCTGAGGAGTGCAGCCTGAGTACAAGCCTTAGCAACAAGAATCATGTTGTTAAGCTCAAGTGCTTCGATGAGGTCAAGGTTGTAAACAGAAGACTTATCGTTGATCTTGTAGTCATCCATTTTAGCTTCGATCTCAAGAAGTTCTGCATAACACTCTGTCATGAGCTGCTCAGTTCTGAAAACAGACATTTTCTTCTGCATAACGTCTGTAAGCTCACCCCCCCAGAGTTCTCCGAAAGTGTGTTTACCGTTAGCGTTAGAATATTTCTGAAGTGCCGCAAGACCTTCGTTACCTGCATCCTCTGAAAGAGGTACAAGTGTGTTCTCAGCAGCATACTTAGCAGCCTGCTCACCTGCTGTACGACCAAATACAACGAGGTCGAGAAGTGAGTTAGTACCAAGTCTGTTAGCACCGTGAACTGAAGCAGATGCACATTCACCAGCAGCGAAGAATCCAGGAACGAACTCTTCTCCGTCCATGTTACCCTTGATAACTTTCGTATGATAGTTAGTCGGAATACCACCGTTCTGATAGTGAGCAGTCGGCATAACAGGGATAGGCTCTTTAGTAGCATCAACACCAGCAAAAACAAGAGCAAGCTCGTGAATACCCGGAAGCTTCTCCATAATGTTTTCAGCACCAATGTGGTCAATTTTAAGAAGAACGTGATCCTTTTTAGGACCAACGCCTCTACCTTCAAGAACTTCGAGTGCCATTGAACGAGAAACGATGTCTCTCGGTGCGAGGTCTTTAATAGTTGGAGCATATCTCTCCATAAATCTCTCGCCTGAATCGTTGAGAAGGATACCACCCTCACCACGAACACCCTCAGTAATGAGGTTACCAGCACCGTAGATTCCTGTTGGATGGTACTGGAAGAACTCTGCGTCAGACCAGCTGAGACCTTTTCTCATAGCGAGAGCAAGACCGTCACCTGTGTTAATGTGAGCATTAGAGTTCGTCTGGAAGATACGGCAGTTACCACCTGTAGCAAAAACAATTGCTTTTGCGTTGAAGACGTGGAGTTCACCGTTCTGGATATCGTAACAAAGTACACCGTTGACGTGACCGTCATTCATAAGGAGTTCAAGTGCATAGAACTCACTGTAGAAGTGTGTACCCTGATCTACTGATTTTTCATAAAGAGTCTGAAGCATAGCGTGACCAGTACGGTCAGCAGCGTAGCAAGCTCTCTTTACAGCTCTTTTACCGAACTCAGCAGTGTGACCACCGAATGGTCTCTGGGCAATTTTGCCTTCTGGAGTTCTAGAGAATGGAAGACCAATGTGCTCGAGAGCAATGATCATCTCAGGTGCAAGCCTTGTCATATACTCGGCCGCGTCCTGATCGCAGAGGTAGTCTGACCCTTTTACTGTGTCAAACATGTGCCAGTGCCAGTGGTCTTCTTCCAGGTTACCAAGTGCAGCAGAGATTCCACCCTGAGCAGAAATGGTGTGTGATCTGGTAGGGTAAACCTCAGACACAACAGCTGTTTTGCAGTGTTGAGAAGCGACCTGAGCGGCGTTAAGACCAGCTCCACCAGCTCCAACAACAACAACATCAAACTTATGATATTCAATTTTTACTGACATACCTTAATACTCCTTACATTGCCTTAACGGCAAGAATCACGAGAGAAATAGCGAGTACCCAGTACACGCCATAGATTACTGCTCTCCAGCCTGCACTGGAAACGTAATCGTCTGTAATCATTTTGAAGCCGTTAAATGTGTGAAACACACCAAAAGCTGCAACAGGTCCAACGATGATCTGCATCATGCCGGCCTCTCCGCCTTTGATCATGGAGAAAAAGTGTACGAATACAACGAGTATCAGGATAAAACCTGAGACTCTTTGCATAAGCCATCCTATAGTACCAGCATCGCTGGTTCCCATGTATTTGTAGTTTTTCATAATCCAGTCCTCCCCCCCTTACGCCGTAAAAATCGGTATTATACCGATAATGGTTATTACTAGTGTGAGAAAAACTACGGCCATAAAATATTTCTTGAAAGTCTCTCTTTCAGCGGCTGCGCCGAATTCCATGAGAACTATTCTCACGCCGTTGAAAGCATGAAATGAGAAGCTTGCAAGAAGAAGTGCTTTCACAAATGAAAGCGAAGTAACAGCCAGAAATGGGCCGACAACGCCAGAAACACCAAGGATGTGAAGTATCAGATAAAGTCCGATAATTACTCCGGTGATTCTATGCAGAAGCCATGCTACCATTCCAGGGTGTTTGCGGTACCCAGTTTTCTTTGGGTAGGTTTCAAGGTCTTTCCTTGGCATCTTACACTCCTGAAAAAAAAGTTTTTAAGATACAAACACTGTTAAAATCTCAATCACTGTAACTATCATAATAGGTATTGCATGTCAACCAGATTGTATACAATATACAGGCAATCTTACAATTTCTTCAATAAAACAAACATTTCCATGATATAAGCCTGTCACGTCCTAGTTTTTTAAACTATGTTATAAAAACTAATCCAATGCCCTTTCTTAAAAGGTTAACCAAGGTCGTTTTTTGCACCCTGATATCAGCATAGGTTCTTATTGAATTCACATTATATTGACATTTGGATAGTTAAACGAAATAATTAATAAAAATACCGCCATATTATTATGATTAACAATGGGTGACTCAACATGAAACAATTGAACCATATACACAAGAATATGGAGACACTACGCGATTTCTTATCTACCCAGACTGGGTTAAATTCTGAAAAGACACTACTCCAGCTTTTCTCCGGATTAATAGACGATCAGCTGATTAAAGATATCATAACTGTGATTAAAGAGTATGCTCCGAAGATCAATATCATAGGAGCGACCACCTACGGGGGGGAGATCATAGACGGCAAAATGGAAAATGGGTCTATACTGCTGTCGTTCAGTATTTTTGAAAATACCACTGTCAAAACGTTTTATACAAATGACTCATCCATAGAATCCGGTGTTAATATAGCGGAGCAGTACCTCATAAATAATGCTAAATGTGCAATTATATTCAGTGAAGCATTCAAAACCAACGCCACATCATTCATCCGCGGACTGCAAGCTGAGAACAGCAGTGTGATCATCGCAGGCGGTAACGCAGCAGACAATAATGTTTATATCAAAACACTCGTAGTACATGACAATGAGGTATACGACAACGGTTTGGTCGGTGCTGTGCTCTACAGTGATTCTCTCATTATAAACAACAACTACGCCCTCAACTGGAAGCCTTTCGGCAAATCTTTCAGAATAACAAAAGCAGTTAATAATAAAGTCATGGAGCTGGATAATAAACCCGTTATCGAGTTTATTGAGACTTATTTCGGTCATGAGGCGGCGGAGAATCTACCGGCAAGCATAGTAGAATTCCCTTTTTTAAAGAATATAGAAGGCACACTTGTGGGCAGATCCGTTATCGCCACAGACGAAGAAGGCTTCTTATATGCTGGGGGGGACATGAATCAGGGAGAGACAGTCAGGTTCGGGGGGGTCGGTGACATAGAAGATATGCACCAAAATGCGATTCAAACAGCCAACAAGCTGAAACAAAACCCTGTTGAGGCGATATACGCTTATTCATGTGCAGGCAGAAAAGCATTCATATCCGACGCTTTGGGTATTGAATTTGAACTGATGCAGAAGATTGCCCCCCCTGTTTCCGGTTTTTTTTACTTATGGCGAGTTTTACCATACAGGTTCTACCTGTCAGGTTTTAAACCTCACCACAACCGTCCTGACGCTCTCGGAAACAGATACTATCCATGATATAGAGATAGATGACAGTAACGGAAAACCAAAGGGACAGATGCTGAGGTCATTAACAACCTTTATAAATAAGATGACACACGAGCTTGAAGAGAACCTCAATTCACTTCAAAACTACAAAGAGATACTCGATGAAAGCACAATCGTCACGAAGACTGATTATGACGGAAATATCACCTATGCAAATGAGGCATTCTGCACAATAACCGAATACTCCCATAATGAAGTAATTGATCAGCCCCCCCACAGTATAGTAAAGCACCCCCCCGAAACCTCAAAGGAGACACATCAGAGCATGTGGAACACTATCAAAGCAAAAATGGTGTGGCGGGGGGGGATATTGAAAAACCAAACGAAATCAGGCGGAACAATTTATCTCGATACTATCATCCTCCCTTTGCTGGATAAAGACGGAGATATCACCGAGTTCATGAGTATAAGACACGACATGACTAAAATCATTCGTCAGGAACAGCTTATCAATGAACAGTTAACGGATAACCTGACTAAGCTCCCCCCCAACAGGATTAAGCTATTCGATGATCTGGAGACAAGCGACATAGGCTTTCTGGCGATCATGAATATCGACGGATTTAAAGGGATAAACGACTTGTATGGCTTTCATGTGGCTGATCAGGTATTAATAAAAATCGCTTCATTCATATCCGACAGAATAAGGAGCAACATGACTCTTTACCGTACAGGCGGAGACGAATTCGCCGTCACATGTACCGATTGCATAGTCGAAATCTTTAAAGAAAAGATAATAAGCATAGTTACAGACATAAATAAACACGTATTCCACTGTGATGAATACGATGTAGACGTGAGACTGACAGCAGGGATAGCCTACGACACGGACAGATTATTAACCTCAGCCGAGGTGGCATTGCAGAACGCCCGTAAAAGCGGACTTATACTCGACATTATCACACGCCACAGCCCTGAAGCTAACATGTTCAGAGAGAACACAAAGTGGCTTAAAGAAGTAAAGAATGCTCTGGCGACAAATAACATAATCAACTATTTTCAGCCGATACAAAGCCTCACCAACCCTGATGATGTAAAGTATGAAGCCCTTGTCAGGCTGAGAGACTCACAAGGAGAGATACACTCTCCATTCATCTTTCTGCCCATTATTAAGCAGACATCCGAATATGAGGAACTCACCAGAACCGTCATTTTCAATGTATTTGAAATATGCTGTAAAAACGACAATAAATATACGATAAACCTTGCCGCACAGGATCTCAGAAACCGATCTACAATAGAATATCTCAAACACATACTAACGATAAACGGCATAGCGACAGAATAACTCTGGAGATCACCGAGTCCGAAGCACTCACGGATTATGCGAGTGTGGCTTCATTTATAGACGATTTTAAAAAGATGGGGGGGTGCAAGATCGCCATCGATGATTTTGGAAGCGGATACTCAAACTTCGCCTACCTGGCACAGTTTAATGTGGACTACCTCAAGATTGACGGTTCTATAATCAAAAGGGTTCTCACAGATAAAAATGCCCTGATCACACTGGAAAGCATACTGGATTTTGCCAGAAGGCTGAATATAAAAACCATAGCCGAGTTTGTCAGTGACAAGGAGATATACGACAAAATGGCAGAGCTTGGCGTGGATTATGTTCAGGGGGGGTATTATATAGGCAAACCTGAACCGATCAGCTGAACATATACTTAAACAATACTTATCACTTATCCATGTTGACAAATTCTTAGCAAAACGTTTTAATTGTTAATATTCTTATTATTATTTTTCTCAGGTGAAATTATGACGTTTGAGCTCACGAGAGAGGCACGCCGACTGCTGTTAAAAATTGCACGGCAGAGTATTAAATCCAGACAGGAGAATCAACCATACGAGATGGACAACCTCCCTAATGAGCTTAATTTCAACAGCGGGTGTTTTGTCACCATCAATCTCCGAAACAGGCTGAGGGGGGGCTGTATCGGGAACTTCAGTGACGATACAAATATAGCACAAAATGTCTCAGACATGGCCTGTCAGGCGGCTTTTTCCGATCCGCGTTTCGGTCCTGTATCCAAGGACGAGCTTGGTATGTGCGAGATTGAAATATCCGTTCTTTCACCAATGATAAAAGCTACAGCAGAAGAAATTACTGTCGGAAGGGACGGTATTTATATAATAAAAGGGCATAACAGAGGAGTCCTGCTCCCTCAGGTGGCAACTGAAAGGGGGGGCTGGGACAGAGTAGAATTTCTCGAGCAAACCTGCATTAAGGCAGGATTGAACTCAAATGCGTGGAAAGAGTCCAATACGGAAATCTACAGATTTGAAGCCCTGATTTTTAATGAAAACAACCTAAACTAAAGAGGAAGCATATGGACAAATCATTTGTATGGAAGGTAGGCGGTCCTGCCGGATTCGGTATCAGTTCCGTTGGTCCTGTTTTTGCAAATATCTTAAAAAAATGTGGGTATTTCGTTCATGGATATCTGGAATATCCATCACTTATCAGAGGCGGATACAACAGTTACCAGATGGTGTTCTCCAGAACACCGGTTACAGCACCCAAAAAGAGTATAGACATATATCTGGCACTGGCTGACGTATGTTTTGAAAGAGAAGAGTTTAATGATGACACAGTAGTTATCGGCGATTTCTCTAATCTCAAAAAAAAGCGGATGCTGCAAAAGGAAAAAAGGTGGATGTACCTCTTAAACAGCTTATAGATGACATCGACGGTAAAGAAATCATGAAGAATACCGCAGCTCTCGGAGCATCTGTAGCGGCACTCGGTATCCCTAAGGATATCATGGAAGAGGTTGTCAGAGCCAGCTACCCAAAAAAGATTGCCGAAATAAATGTTCAAGCTGCTGTGGCAGGATATGATGCATGCAGCTCCCAGTTTGACGAACTTGATTTCGCATCTAATGATGACTGCAAAGCAAACGTATTCATGTCCGGTAACGAGGCTGTGTGTATAGGTGCTATCAGAGCCGGAGTTAATTTTTTTTCAGCACATACCCTATGACGCCTGCAAGCACTATCCTTCACTATCTTGCCAAACAGGCACGTGATTTCGGTATTACTGTAAAACATACGGAAGACGAGATCGCAGGTATAAATATGGCAATAGGTGCTGCACACGCAGGAGCAAGAGCCATGACAGGTACATCGGGCGGAGGATTTGCACTGATGAACGAAGGCTTTGGTCTTGCGGCAATTTCAGAAACCCCCCCTATAGTCGTCGCTCTATCCCAGAGACCGGGACCTGCAACAGGACTCCCCCCCACATGGACAGAGCAGGCAGACCTGCAGCATGCACTTCATGCCTCTCAGGGTGAGTTTCTGCGTGCTATCTATACTCCTGGGGGGGATCTTGAAGAGGCTTATAAATTCACATTCGATGCTTTTAACCTGGCGGAAAAATATCAGATACCTGTTATTGTGCTCCTTGATAAATTCCTTTCTGAATCAGTCTTTATGTCCGACAAACTCGACCCGAACTACGGCGAGGTGGAGAGAGGTCTTATCTTTGAAGGCGATGCAGAAAATCCTGATGCACACTTTGCCAGATACAAAGAGACAAAAAAACGGAGTCTGTACAAGAAGCATACCCGGGACTAAAGGCGGATTATACATCTCCAGCAGTAACGAGCATGATGAAAAAGGTTTTGTCACAGATGCCGCAGACAACAGGATAAAACAAACCGACAGACGTTTCAGCAAACAGCCTTTTGTAGAGGCAGAGATGCCGCAGCCGTATCTGATAGGCAAGGAAGATGCAGAAATGACGTTTGTATGCTTCGGGTCGATGAAGCAGGTTCTGCTGGAAGCGATGAAGTTTGACGACAGATTCAATTTTATCTACTTCCCTTCCGTTCACCCGATAAACTGGGAGGCTGTCACGAAGCTTATGGAAGGTAAAAATCTTACAATATTTGAAAATAACAAAACTGCACAACTAGGTGCATACATAGCAGAGAATACGGGGGGGATAATAATAGACAAAAAATTCCTTAAATACGACGGACGACCATTCTTCACCGAAGAAGTTCTCGAATACGTTAAGGGGGGGGTGCTTTAATGAAACCATTAGCTTATAACACAGGCAAAATACCAGTATGGTGCCCGGGATGCGGAAACTTTGCCATCTGGAACAGCATTAAAAAAAGCACTAGCCTCACTCGAGCTTGAGCCGCATAAGCTGGCTCTTGTGTCAGGTATCGGATGCTCGGGAAAAATGTCAAACCATGTACGCAGCTACGTTTTTCATGCACTGCACGGAAGAACTCTGCCTGTCGCAACAGGTATAAAGCTGGCAAACCCTGAGCTGAACGTATTAGTTAACGGCGGAGACGGCGATGGGTATGGAATGGGTGTAGGTCACCTCATCCATGCAATCAGAAGGAATATTAATATAACGTATATAGTTCACCACAATAAAGTTTATGGTCTGACAACAGGTCAGGCAGCTCCAACAGCAGTAGAGGGGGGGACTATCACCAAGTCCACACCTTTCGGTGTTGTTGATGCACAGATCAATCCTCTTGTTCTTGCCATGGCTAACGGAGCGACTTATGTTGCGAGGGGGGGATACTCAGGTGAATCTGATCAGCTTGCCGAACTAATAGCAGGCGGTATTCAGCACAAAGGCTTTGCAATCATAGATGTTCTGCAGCCTTGCGTCACTTTCGGCGGAGATTATAAATACGATTATTACGACGAAAGAACAGAAAAGCTGGACGGGATACCGTCACCTGAAAAGGCCATAGAGCTGGCGACCGAACCAGACAAATATTATCTCGGGCTGTATACCAAGTATGAGAGACAATCATACGATGAGCGTCACCCCCCCGAAATTGACACTAATGTCAGAGCCAAAGATGTCAGCAGCTTAATATCTTCATTTTTATAAAGATAGCTTTCATGCCATTGCGAGCAGAGTTGAGCGGTCTTCCGTCATAAAGAAGGTCGCTTCGCTAAGTTCGCGATGGCATTTTATTATCTCCTGAACAATTTCTGCTTCAGGCTTATCAGTGTAATGACTATCAAGAATAGAGTAGCCGTAACCGTCTGCAACGCCCCCCCGAAAGACTCATCCTCGTCTGCAAACCCTTTAAAACTCAGACCTGTATTCATATATAAGTAATCAACAATAAGGGCTGTTATAAGTGTCACCAGAATTATTGACACCAGATAAACGGCTACACCCTTTTTGCCAAGCATATCCTTCACCACGCTGAGTGCTATGATATTCGTCGCAGGAGCAGCAGCCAGAAATATAAAAGCCGCCCCCCCCGGAGAGAAACCTGCCACAAGAAATGACAAAGCGATAGGAATAGCTGATATAGAACAGACATAAAGAGGTATTCCGGCAGTAAATGCCAGCAGATACCCAAATACCAGACCTGTTTTATTCCCAGTGATCTCAGGTGTGATAAAGAGGGTTATCAGTGCTGCCATAAAAAGCCCTGCAAGGAGCGGATATGCCAGATCGCCAAGCAGCTCGACAAAAGCATAGCGGAAAATCCCCCCCTTAATCCTTTCAGGCACTGTAGTTTTTTCAGGCTTTTCGGATTCACAACAACTGTCGGAACATCCGCACTCTGAAGGGGGGGTTGCAAAATCTTCGACACCTGCCATTCTGTCAGTAAAAACACCTGCCAATATTGCGGCAACAGAAGCACTCACTACCCTTAGTACGGTTATAACCCAGCCAAAGACCCCCCCGTAAGTGGCAATAATAGAATCAGCCCTGTCATGGGGGGGGTGGATATAAAGAAACTCGTCACAGCCCCCCCCTTCCCTGCACCACTCTTTCTGAGCGACGCGGCAAGCGGAATAACTCCACAGGAGCACAGCGGCAGAGGAAGCCCAAGCAGTGTCGCCTTAACGACTGACCACAGCCCTTTACCTCCGAGATTCTTTTTTTTATATAATCGTCAGACATAAATCCTTTGATAATGCCGGCAACTATCAAACCGAAGATGATATAACCATGCATAATTAGTGTCATTTCCCAAAATGAATCAAAATATTTTTGAATATATTCCATATCAAACCTGTTGTTTTAATTACTACTAGATTAATATGATATTAAACAAAAAAGTCAATAACTATTTGTGAGTATTAAACATTTGTCCATTAATATTTCATTTATCTATTTTTATATTTAAATACCAAGATGATCTTTTTTTTATTTATAGATATTTTTTTTCCTTTACTGGTCACGTAAAATGTGTAAATATATTCTTATGACAATTTTTATTATTTAATTACAACTGGAGGTTGTATTATGAGAAGTGTGGTTAAGATATTTTTACTGGCTACCATCATGGTATCCGGCACCCTAGCGGCATACGCTGCCGATTCACTCATGAAAGATGCACAAGCGACTTTCAAGCCTATCCCTGCTAAAGCACCTGTTATAGCAGGAAACCCCCCCGCAACACCTGTCAAGGTAGAGCTGGGTAAGATGTTATTCTTTGAGCCTAGACTTTCTAAAAGCGGCTTCATAAGCTGTAATTCATGCCATAACGTAGGTATGGGGGGGGATGGATTATCAGCCGACATCAACAGGGCATGGTTGGAAACAAGGACCAAGAAACGCTCCAACTGTATTAAACTCTGTATATAACGTGGCACAGTTCTGGGACGGAAGAGCAAAAGACCTCGCAGAACAAGCTAAAGGTCCTATACAGGCAGGTGTTGAGATGAACAATACCCCCCCTGCGAATGTTGTGAAAACACTCAAAAGCATGCCTGAATATGTTGAGTTGTTTAAGCAGTCATTCCCAAATGAGAAAGACCCTGTGACATTCGACAATATGGCGAAAGCTATAGAGGTTTTCGAGGCTACCCTGAATACTCCTGATTCTAACTTCGACAAATTCCTCAAAGGTGACTCTCAAGCACTTTCGAAAACCGAAAAGCAAGGTCTGAAACTCTTTATGGATAACGGCTGTGCGTCATGCCACTCTGGTGTAAACATGGGTGGAGACGACTACTATGCCATAGGCGTAGTACAAATGCCTGCTGACAGGATAATGACTGGCGACAAAGGTAGATATGCTGTAACACAGGCAAAGGATGATGAGTTCATGTTTAAATCACCATCACTCAGAAACATCGAACTAACCCCCCCCATATTTCCATTCAGGAGCAGTTTATAGTCTGGAAGAGGCTGTGGCTGTTATGAATGATTCCCAGATAGGAGCGGAGTTGAGCGATATGGATATCAAGAAGATAGTAGCATTCCTCAGAACAACAACTGGCACACAGCCTTTCGTTGTGCATCCTATTTTACCGGCCCCCCCTACTGACGGAACACTAAAACCGTCACTCGACTAGAGATTAAGATACGGCGGTGTGTAAAAGCACCGCCCTCATTTTTAAACTATATTTTCAGGCATATCGCCTTTCATTACTTTAATAACACTGTCGCAGCACAGCCTTGCCATGGCCTCACGGGTGGCATAGCTTCCACTGCCTATATGCGGAGCAAGAACGACATTATCAAGCTTAAAAAGCCCCCCCTCATCGATCTTAGGTTCAAACTCGTAAACATCCAGTCCTGCAGAAAAAAATCATATTATTCTGTAAAGCGATCACAAGATCCTTCTCTTTGATGATCTCACCACGACCGATATTCACTATAACGGCCGATGATTTCATCTGGCGGAATGTCTCCAGAGTGAATTTATGCTTTGTCCCTTCGTTTGCAGGTGCGGTTATCACCACAAAATCAGACTTTCTGACCATGTCTTCGAAGCTCACTTTCACAGCTCCCGTGAGGAGTTCTGCCTGAGTTTTCCTCGACCTTGAATTATAGACAATCTTCATATTGAAACCCGAAGCCATCTTCGCAACAGCCTGCCCTATGCGACCAAAGCCAAAAATTCCTATAGTCTTGCCGTACAAATCCATCCCGAGAAAAAGATCAGGTTTCCAGCCTTTGAACTTCTTGCTTCTAGTGAACCTTTCACTCTCAGGGATTCTTCTGGCTGCCGCCATCATTAGGGCGAACCCCCCCAGCTCTGCCGTGCTCTGTGTCAGCACATCGGGGGGGGTATTGCAGACAACAACCCCCCCTCTCTCTTTAGCCGCCTGTACGTCTATATTGTTGTACCCGACTGCATAATTAGCTACCACTTTCAAGTTATCACACGAATCTATAAACTCTTTATCAATCTTGTCAGAGAGCATGGATATCACAGCATCTACCTCTTTGGCTCTTTTTATAAGCTCTTTCGGGCTGAGGGGGGGTTTAGCTTTGTTGTAGTCGATTTCATGACCTTTAAGATATGATTCAACATCAAAAGGGAGTTCCGCCGTAATAAGAATTTTCATATGATTCCACCTGATAAGCCGTCGCAAACATCAAAGCTATAAACTATCATCTCTATCAGCTCGGCATTTAAAGTCGGAAGATTGCTTCGCTGTGCTCGCAATGGCAGCCTTTTTATTATTTATACTTCTTGCGTCTGAAAAGATCAGTACGCTTAGAAATGACTCCGATTTGCAGATTTTTTGCCGTCCTGGCAAAAAATTAGATCGTTAAGCCAGAACAAGTACAGGCTTAACTCACGCTCCATTGAAACCGATACCGACAAGTCTGTATCGGTTCATTACGCGAGACACTTCCTGTGTCTTTATTTATATTTCTTACGTCTGAAAAGATCAGTACGCTTAGAAATAACTCTGTCTATGAATAATGTCCCTTCGAGGTGGTCTGTCTCGTGCTGTAATAAAACAGCCTCAAAACCTTCCGCTTCGATAACCTTAGATTCCATATTCTCATCCTGAAACCTGATAAGAATCTTCCTCGCACGGTTGACATTCCCTGTGTAGTCAGGGACAGACATGCACCCTTCCCTAAACTGAAGCATACCTTCCCATTTCAGTATTTCAGGGTTTATCATAATCAGACGACCATGATTGTTGTCGCATTTTTTTTATTCTTCGACGCATCGGCAACCACAATACGGACAGGCTCGCCTATCTGCGTGGCGGCGATCCCAGTGGAGTGCCCGGACATCTCCATTGTATCTATCAGATCCTGAATGACCTGTTTTATGTAGTCGTCTACCTCTTCAACATCTCTCGCAATCTCTTTCAGTCTTGGGTCGGGATATATTAATACTTCTCTTTCTGCCATTTGTTAAAACTCGTATGTTTCGATATGCCTGATATTCACGTCTGTTCCAAGCTCTCTGGAGATACTCTTCAGGTCATCTTCCCAGCCGTCGACATCGGCATCTTTTTCGATTATTACTTCAAGAACCATGATATATATAGGACTGGTGTCAGAACCTGCAACCTTTGTCTGCAAATCCATAATATTGATATGCTTCTCTGAAAGATACTCTGCAATACTGTTCACTATCCCCCCCGGTTTATCAGCCCCCCCGTAGACAGATATAACATAGTGCTCGCCTTCAGGAACAGCCACAGGCTCGTCCATAGTCTGAACATAGATTTCGATACCCATATCAGACTCAAGACCTGCGAACAGCTTTTTCACTTCATCAGTCGTACGCCCCCCCTCTTTGCAGTTGACGATAAAAATCGCAGAGAAAAACCCCCCCTGAAGCAATGTGGAGCTGGAGTCCTCGATATTGAAATTATTCTCATAAAAAAAACCTTTGAGACCCCCCCTGCAACGATACCCGGTCTGTCGGATGCTATCAGCGTGACAGCAAAAAGATTCTCATTTCCCATAATACACCTCAAACGCAAGATACATAACATATTATCAGCTCCATAGCATCAAGTGTCAACCCTATTATAAATTACGAGTTATTTAGTCCAAATAATTTACACTTTATAAAGATAACTCTTGAAAAACGACCGCCATCAGCAATATAATATGGCAAGAGAAGGGGGGGCGATTAAAATGTTTGAACTTTTTACAGATAGAGCCAGAAGGGTAATACTTTTTGCGAGGGAAGCATCTGAAAGACTTATGCAGACCTCAATAGATACGGAACACATACTTCTTGGACTGCTCAGAGAGCGTTCAGGACTTGCCGCAGAGATTTTCAGCAGAAGGGGGGGCATAGACGTAACTATGCTCATGAACGATGTAAAAGGCGTTAGTGAAAAAGGGCATAACCTTATGATCAAAGGCAGCCTGCCGTTCAGCCAGAACGGAAAGAACGTCCTTGATTATTCTGTGGAAGAATCAAAACTACTCAATAATAAATACGTTAATACAGAGCACATAATGCTCGGACTGCTGAAAGAGAAGAAAGGGAAAGCTTCCATGCTCCTTTCTAAACTTGGATTTGACCTGATAACTCTAAGGGAAGAGATACAAAAACTCTCCAAGACCTACTCAGGCAACAAAGATGCAGCGGCTACACCGACCTTGACGAGTTCGGGCGTGACCTGACTAAACTTGCCAGAGAAGGGAAGCTTGACCCTGTTATCGGTCGTGAGACAGAAATCACACGAATGATACAGATACTCGGCAGACGGATAAAGAACAATGCAGTTATCATAGGTGAACCGGGTGTAGGTAAAACAGCCATAGTCGAAGGTCTGGCCATAAAGATGGCAAGTGACGACCTGCCTGATTTTCTCAGGAATAAGAGGCTGTTCTCCCTTGAGCTGGGTAACGTAGTGGCAGGTACAAAATACCGTGGCCAGTTCGAAGAGCGTATGAAAAACCTCATCAAAGAGATAGAGACCGACGGCAACGTAATCGTTTTTATAGATGAGATACACACCATAGTTGGTGCAGGTGCGGCGGAAGGATCTATAGATGCATCCAACATGCTGAAACCTGCCCTTGCCAGAGGCGTTTTCCAGTGTATAGGTGCAACAACCCTCAGTGAATTCAGAAAGAATTTCGAAAAGGACGGTGCTCTCAACCGAAGATTCCAGACCATCCCTGTTGATCAGCCGGATGCTGATGAGACAGTGCAGATTCTGGACGGTATAAAGCGTTTTTATGAGGATTTCCACAAGGTATTCATCCCTCACGACGTACTTGTTGAGATATCCCGACTTACAGACAGATACATCACAGACAAGTTTCAGCCGGATAAGAGTATCGACGTTCTGGATGAGGCCTGCTCAAGACTCAAGCTTGCGACACGTCAGATGCCGGATGAAGTTCTGCGTATCAAAAGCAAACTTGATAATCTGAAAGTTGTACGTGACGAAAAACTACGTGCTAACGACTATGACAATATCGAAAAATACTCTAAGGATGTCGAGCGGTGGGCGAGTAAACTTGCCGTTGCTCAGAAAGAGTGGGAAGAGGAGATTGACCTTGACTGGCCTTCACTCTCATTTGAAAACATCTCAGAAGTCGTGGCACATATGACGGGAATACCCGTACAAAAACTCAAAACTGACGATATGGCTCGCATAGCAACATAGACGAAGACATCAAACAGCACATCATAGGTCAGGAAGAGGCCGTGGATGCCCTCGCCAGATCAGTGAAAAGAAGCTTCGCAGGTCTTTCAAACCCTGCCCGTCCGCTAGGTTCTTTCATTTTTATGGGACCTACAGGCGTTGGTAAAACTGAAGTGGCGAAGAAACTTGCCGAGATAGTCTTCGGTTCTGAGAACTCTCTCATCCGTATAGATATGAGTGAATTCATGGAGAGACACAATTCCTCCAGACTCATCGGAGCTCCTCCGGGGGGGTATGTCGGATATGAAGAGGGCGGTAAGCTGACCGAACAGGTTCGCAGGAAACCATACTCTGTCGTGCTGTTCGACGAAATAGAGAAGGCTCACCCCCCCGAGGTGCTGAATATACTCCTTCAGATACTCGACGACGGTCATATAAATGACAGTCTCGGACACAAGGTGAACTTCAAAAATACTATTATTATAATGACTTCGAACCTGGGCACGAAACTAAGCATGAATAAAAAAATCACTCGGTTTCGATACCAAAGAAGATACAGGAACAGGAATCGACTATGAGGTTTTCAGCGAAAATGCAAATAAAGAGTTGAAAGATAAATTCCCTCCCGAGTTTATCAACAGAGTGGACAACCTTGTAGTTTTCAAGCCGCTCGGTAAGGATGATCTCATAAAGATTATCGATCTTCAGCTCGAAGAGATTAATAAACGACTGGAAATTATGAACAAGCATATATCTCTGGACGAAGATGTAAAACAATATCTGGTCAGCGGTGATTATGAATATAATTTCGGTGCGAGACCTATAAAGCGTCTACTTCAGTCAAACATCGAAGACCCTCTAAGTGAAATGCTGCTCGAAGGCAAATACACTAAGCGGAAGAATTTAAAAGTAAAACTGGTAAATAATGAAATCGTATTCAGATAAAAGAATTCTTGTCGCCGGAGCCGGAGCTATCGGAAGCTTCTACGGCGGTCTGCTTTCAAAAAAACGGCTATAATGTCGAGCTGATGGTCAGAGGGAAACACCTCGCTGCGATTCGTAAAAACGGTGTCCTCAAGTTCAACAGCTGGAAACACGGTCAGATAGATATCCCTGTAAATCCCGTTGAAAAACCGACAGGCAAATACAACATTATCTTTTTATGCGTTAAATCTCAGGATACAGCGGATACCTGCAAACAGCTTTTGGACTCATTAAACGAAGACGGATGTATTTTTTCATTTCAGAACGGAGTAGAAAATCCTGACGTGGTTGCAAGTTTCTTCGGTGAAGAACGTACCTTAGCGGCCAGCCTTTTCATAGGGACTGCGATAGAGCCCGCAGGTACTGTGTATCACTCGGCTCAGGGTTCACTCTCATTCGGAGCATGGTCCAATGAGGCAAAAAAATTCGAACCAATGATCAAAGCCATCTTCGATAATAGTGAGATAGAAGCAGATATCGCAGACGATGTACGGCATACTCTATGGCTCAAGCTTGTGTGGAATGTGGCTTATAACCCCCCCCTGTCGGCACTCCTTGAAAGCACGTGCGGACCTATGATAAAAAGCAGTGCAATTAACCCTCTGATAGTAAATATGGTTCTGGAAGTGGTGGCGGCGGCTAAGATGCATGGCGTAACCCTCACCGAAGCCGAATGGAAGGACAAGATTGCACACAGGGACTCACTGGAAAAGTATAAAACCAGTATGCTGCAGGATATAGAACGCCTCAGAAACCCTGAAGTTGACGGAATCCTTGGACCTATAATCAGAACTCACGAAGCAAACGGGCTTAAAGCACCTTACTGTGAAACAATATACCGCACCCTTGAATTCAAATATGGCGGTCACTTCATATATTGTCCCCCCCGCCTGACAGTTGACATGATTGTCAGTAACGGTGACGAAATTCTCCTTATAGAACGCAAAAATGAACCGCACGGATGGGCTTTGCCCGGCGGATTTGTTGATTACGGTGAGATGGTGGAGGACGCTGCAAAACGGGAACTCCTTGAAGAGACCGGGATAAATGTGTCTGACATCTCTATGGTCGGCGTATATTCCGATCCGAAAAGGGACAAACGCGGACACACGGTTTCCGTTGTGTATTCAACTCACTCAGACCAAAAACCGATGGCCGGTGATGACGCGAAAAAGGCTGTTTTCTTCAATATCCATAATCTACCAAACGATATCGTTTTCGATCACAGAAAAATTATTAACGACCATTTAATGAATTCTTAAGCACTGTCAGCTACTTTTCACATATTTGCCCCCCCTTGTGTTATTTCGTTATTTTACGATATTACAATATAGAGGCTTACATGAAAAACAATATGTCACCTCATGAGAATCGCAGGGAGCACATCAGGGTAAGTGCTAACCTTTATTTTTGCGTTTCGATCATTGAGGGTGTCGACCCGGACACAAATAACTTTATTTACGGAGATTGCTTCTGTACTAAAAGTACGAACATCTCCCTCGGCGGTGTTAGTATCACTCATAGAGGCAACATTAATGTCGGTTTTGAGATGGAATTATCCGTACCTCAGAATATGACCAGAGAAAAATGCCTTGCGTGTGAAAAATCTTTTTTTGCTCAATAATGAGCTGAACCTCTCCCCCTATATACGGTCGGGTTGTATGGGTGAATGGCAATTTATGCGGCATAGAGTTTCTGAATCTGAAAGTCAGAAATGAAAACATACTATCTAAGTACATTTGGGATGAGCACCTGAGCACCGTGAGAAAGGATAAGAGCAAGATTGTCAGGCAACCGAAGTTTTAATTTCTCTTTGACTATATGCTGATATAGAGTCTATAATCTCTGTATGATTAAGAGGATTTATCTGGCAATAATGCTGTTACCTGTTTTTTTGCTGATGGGATGTGCAACCACCGCCCCCCCTGAATACAGTGTAGGTATGGGACGTAATGCATATATCGAGTCTGACCTTATAGGTTTGTACAAAGGGATAGGCATCCTCAAAAAACCTAACGGGAACATTGCAAACACCTTCACCGCAAAGATGGAAGGTTATAAAGAAGACGGAATTATCTTCATTCGTGAAACCTACTTTTATCAGGATTCAGGCGAAAAGACTTTTACATACAGGATAACACCTCAGCAAGGTTTTCATCGGTTCGACTGCGTCAGAGTGGAAACACTGAATAATTGCGAGATAAAAAGATCAGGCGGCACAATCTCCATAGACACCAAAAGAACCTACATGGACGGCATAAATATTGTCACTGTAAATTCCATAAATCTATTCCATTTTCTGGATGATAAACGTCTATTAAAACAGACTTATTTCAACAAATTCCTCTTCATGCAGGACATGACCGAGCTTGTCCATTATACCAAAATTGATTAAATTACATTAATCGGACATTTTTCCTCTTTTTTTATCTTGACTATTTTTATCTTCTAATATATTCTTGTCTAAATTACAGATCACAAGGAGATTGCCAATGAGCTTAGTAACTAAATCAGCACCTACTTTCACTGCTGAAGCAGTAGTAAACAGAGAATTCAAAAACATCAATCTTGAAGATTATAAAGGGAAATGGGTAGTTCTTTTCTTCTATCCACTCGATTTTACATTTGTATGCCCTACAGAAATCACAGCTATGTCAGATGCATATGCTGAGTTCCAGAAGCGTGACTGTGAAGTTATCGGAGTTTCAACAGACTCTAAATTCAGCCACCTTGCTTGGATCAACACACCACGTACAGAAGGCGGACTTGGAGCTATCAACTACCCACTCGTAGCTGACTTCACAAAGTCTATCTCTGAAGACTATGGTGTACTGCTTGAGCCTGGAATGGCTCTTCGCGGAACATTTATCATCGACCCTGAAGGTAACGTTCAGTTTGAACTGATTCATGACCTAGGTATCGGTCGTAACGTAAACGAGATTCTCAGAAACCTTGACGCTCTCCAGTTCGTACGTAAACACGGCGAAGTTTGTCCTGCAGGATGGACACCGGGTAAAGAGACAATGGTTCCTGACTCAGAAAAGATGAAAGACTATTACAAGAACAACCCAGACGGTTGGGAAAAGTAGTAGTTACACATATCACACACCACACACATAGCAGAAAAGGAAACCTTCGGGTTTCCTTTTTGTTTTATATATCACTACTTTATTAACATAATACTGCTGAAACTAAGCAAAATAAATATCCCTGCATACTCGACCAACCCATAGGCAAAATACGCCCCCCCCTGCTTTGCAGGCTTACACTGCTCTTCACAAGGTATGAGATCACCGCCACCGAACCGATTGTCAGAGCCATCCCCCCCATAGCCATAAAGAGAACGGCTATAGCTCCTGCCACGGGCATGCCGTTGGACATAGCAAACATAGATAGAACCATAGCCCCCCCCGGGCATGGCGACAGGCTGATCAGTATCCCAGTCAGCCAGAAGCTCCTTTTGTGCTCATGAGTATGCCGTATTTTGAACAGCTTTTTAGCGAGCATAAAAAGACCTAAGCACAGGATAAAAACATATGAAATCCGTGAAAGATAATATGTAGCCGAGTCAAACCCTCCGCTAACGGTAGTCTTCAGCACATAATACAGCATAAAAACGATTACAAACGCTGTAACTGCGTGTCCAAGAGCCACCAAAGCACCAAACATTATAGACCTGAGCAATCCTGCAGGGGGGGAAGTCAGCAGATAGCCCGAGACGAGTGTTTTTGCGTGCCCCCCCGGTCCTAATGAGTGAAAAACTCCATACACAAAGCTGAGTAATAAAAACAGCAAAAAAAATCCCCCCCTGAAAACGGATTCTCTTTGACATCCTTAAATACCACAGCGATCTTATCCTTGAATACTTTCTGCTTCTTGTTCAGATAGACATAAAAGCTGTTCATATCGTTCTTTTGAATCGTTTCACTCTTTTCGGCACTCTTTGCACCACCGCCGCCGCTAAACGGATTAGCACTGCAAACGACTGCCATCAGCAGTAAAATCAGTGTATATGCAAGTATGTTTTTCATTTTATCAGTATGTATTGTTTGCCGCTGCCGTCATCTTTGACACTCACTCTGTCACCCTTGGCACTCTTTATAGTTATGTCCGTGTAGTAACTGTTATCAAAGCTGTGTACCTCCAGACCTGAAGCACACTTAATCTGAGGCATCGGCAGTTTGAAGCTGTAGACGATCCTGTCAGCCACAGCCCAAACCTTAAATGCGTATGCTTTATCAAAGCTAGTCTGTTTTTTGCCGCATATAACGGTCGTGAAATAGCTGAAGTTCGAGAGATTCTGAAACATATTATTTTCAACCTCTTTCACTTCATCGCCGAGTATCTTCTTATCCTCGTTGATGTCAAAATCACTGAAAACTATACTGCTGAACATCTCATCGAACGTCCACTTAATATCTATCGTGTCTTTGGTTATACTGATATCAGACTCAAGCCACACATGGGGGGGATGGGCAAAAGCAAAGACGCTCATAAACAGTATCGTTGTAACAATAAGTATGATTCGCATCTATTTTATTATTTTGGCTATCTCTTTGAATTCAGGAGTGCCTGCCTTCCCCCCCAGCATCATAAACAAAGCAGCCTCAGCACAGGTAATAACTGCACCAGCCTTACCCATCATGTCGAGTGCTATCTTCCAGTTAAAGTCTGATCTGCTGCAAACAGCGTCCGCAGCAACATGTACATTAAAACCGTCTTCAAGCAGATCAAGGACAGTCTGGAGCACACATACATGGGTCTCCATACCTGTGACGACTACATTCTTTATCCCTTTATCTTTCAGCGACTGCTTAAACGATTCTTCGCCACAGCAGGAGAAAGTCACCTTTTCGATGAAACCGTCGATGTCTCCGCTCAGCTCGCTGACTGTAGAGCCCAGCCCTTTTGTATACTGCTGAGTACAAAGGACAGGCACACCAAGCACCTTTGCCCCCCCTTTGACGAGCTTAGTCGTATTGGAAAGCATGTCGGCATAGATATCCTCGTCCATAGCAACTATAAGTTTCTCCTGTACGTCAATAACCACAACAGCCGTATTCTCTTTTGTCAGCTTAAACATAAAAGCACCTCTATATCTTTAATATTCTTTTTATAATCTGCAAAATGCAGCACCTGCAGCCCTTCGTTTGTGGCTCTTTCTATATGCCCTGCATTATCATCGACAAACAGCACTTCCTCAGGGTTCACACCAAAGTCGCCGCACACCTCTCGGAACACTGTCTGATCCTTTTTCCCTTTCCCCCCCATATAATACGAGTTATATACTTTTTCAAACAACCGATAAAAGCCGTGCTCAGCATCAAACTCGTCAAGCCAGTTCACCTGATCACTAAGTATAGCCAGTCTGTAGTCGGTCTGACCAATCTTTTTTATAAGATTTATCACATCAGGTCGAATTCTGAATCTATCAAAAATGAGATTTCGCATCTCGTCTACTGTCATTTTGAAGTTGTATCTCTCTCCGAATTTTGCCCAGAACTCGTCCTCTGTGGCTCTTCCGTACATATAACCCGTCCCCCCCCATAGCACATCACAAGCATCGTCGAAAAACTTTTCAGGATCGAAACTCTGTCTGCCTGCGATATCACGCAAACCCTGTTCCCACCCCCCCTCATCCGCTATAACACCGCCGAAATCAAAAAAAACTGCTTTGATCATCTCCGCCTCCATCTTGGCTAAGATACAATATAAGGCTCAAGATAGAAAGAATGAAGTTGAAAAAGATATCTCACTGCACTATTGTAAATCCATGAAAGAAAAAGTATTGATCGCAATGAGCGGCGGTGTGGACAGCACCCTGACAGCCACATGATGAAAGAACAGGGTTACGATGTTATAGGCGTCACAATAAAGTTTTTCGACGAGCAGGAAGACGCTGTCATCGAAGGTGAAAAGGCAGCAAAAGAGCTGGGGGGGATCGACTGGTATTGGGCGGATTATACCGATTATTTTAAAGATGATGTTATGTCATACTTTATCAGAACATATATGCAGGGTAAAACCCCCCCAAACCCGTGTGCCCATTGCAACAGACATGCAAAATTCAACTATCTTTTCAGAGAGATGAAAGCACAAGGTGCATCGAAGATTATCACGGGGGGGCATTATGCAAGAAAGGTGCAGATCGGCGATCATTTCTATTTTAAACGTGGGCTTGATCCTAAGAAGGATCAGTCTTACTACCTGACACTGCTGAAAGATTACCAGCGTGAAGTGATAGAATTTCCGCTTGGAGAGATGGACAAGGCTGACGTGAAAGCAAAAGCAGTTCAGCTCGGATTATCCGTTGCCGAAAAGGATGAAAGTCAGGATATATGCTTCCTTATGGATGGAGATTACAGAGATTTCCTTGAGGCGAAACTTGGAAAGGACAGCATCAAAAAAGGCTGGTTCATCAAAGACGGTGAAAAATTCAAAGAGCATCAAGGGATTATATACTATACCGTTGGACAGAGGAAGGGGGGGCTTGGCATAGGCTATCATGAACCTCTGTTTGTCAAAAGCATAGATGCAGAATCGGGCGATATCGTCGTGGCGAGCAAAGATGAAGTTACAGGCCGAGGGGGGGTAAAGGTTCATGACTGTGTCTTCCCTTCCGATCACGACAGAGTTTTCCGTGCAGAGGTCAAAATTCGCTACAGAATGTCACCTGTGGGCTGTCTGGTCGAAGTACAGCCTGATAACAGAGCCACTATCCTATTTGATAAACCGGAATTCGCCCCCCCCACCCCCCCCGGTCAGATAGCATGTGTATATGAAGACGACGTGGTGGTTGGCGGTGGATACATACATTCGGTTTTTTTAGCCGCTACGAAAAAGCTCTGATAGCACTTAGCGGCGGAGCGGACTCAGCCTACACTCTTATGCTGGCTGTCAGGTATCTCGGATGCGACAATGTTGCGGCTGCGACATGCGTTAACAGCCATATATTTAACTATGAAATTAATAACGCCGAAAAGATCGCCAAATCCCTCGGTGTAAAACACATAAAGTTCGTCGCAGAGATAGACTCTGCATTTTACTTGAACGACGAACAACGCTGTTATTACTGTAAAAAAAATCCATCATGTCAGAAATGGCTAAGATAGAAGGCTACCCCCCCGTCATTTTTGACGGCACTAACGCAGATGATGATATGCAGGAAAGAGCAGGGAGCAGAGCCATTGCTGAGCTGGGTATCATTTCCCCCCCTCTTAAAGAACTTGGCATAGGCAAAGATGAGATATTATCTGAGGTTGTCAGCCTTCCTGTGGTATTCCACAATGATTCATGCAAGGCGACAAGACTAACCAAACCGCTTGATGACAGCAGAATGGATATTGTTGAAATGATCGAAGACAAGCTGAGAGACAGGTTTTCAGGTATCAGATACAGAATAGACGATGAACATATAGTATTTATACAACCGACAAAACTATACGAAAAGGATTTTAGATATATCAATGAGGTCAAACGCCAAATCAGATAAAATACTCGATACGCCTCTGGATAAGCTGACATATGTTGTTCTGGATATAGAAGCAACCGGAGCCAGACCTGATCTTGGTGATAAGATGGTGGAGATAGCCGCTTTTAAAGTCAATCCCGGATTCAGGATAGACAGGCGTGATTTCTTTCATTCACTCATCAACCCCCCCGAAATAGAAATACCCGACAGAGCTATAGATATTCATGGTATTACCGGCAGACAGTTAAAGAATGCCCCCCCTGATTCCTGTTCGGTTTTATATGATTTTTTTTGATTTCGCAGGGGGGGATGCCGTCCCCCCCGTGGCACACAGGGCATCCAAAGATATGTCATATATCAAAAACGAAATGAGCGATTATGGTGTCAAAATGGATTTCTCCTTATATGTCGACACACTAAGACTATCCAGAAAACTCTACCCAAGGCAAAAGAATAATCTGGATGCACTAACCGACAGATTCAACATTACAACAAACACAAAGGATAAAAGACATAGAGCGACTTATGATGCAGAGAGCACAGCCATAGCTTTTTGTATTATGATAAGGAAAGTATTTGAAGATAGCTGCTATACACTTTCGGAACTGATGGAACACATCAGAAGGTGATCAATCCAATGCTCTGAGCTTAACATTCAGCGTACTCAAAAGCCCCCCATAGACTCTATCAGGCTTAAGAGACGTTCGTCTGTCACTTCGATATTTATGTCCATATTTTGCTTACAGGTAAGTTTAACCAGATAGCCTATAACGGCAGAACCCAGCAGTCTGGTCTCATGAAATAAAATGCTGATGGAGTTCACACCTGTTCCGCAGACTTCATCTATCGTCCGCATTAACCTTTCAGAGTCGTTAACAGTATGTATCTGTCCCAAGACCTTTACCCTGCTGCCTTTCGAAACTACTATATCCATAGCATTCTCCATATACGCATAGTATATCAAGTTTTCTAATTAAGAAAATCACCATAAATAAGTATAAATAGATCCTACTGGGTAAACCAAATGATTTATTACTACGCACGTGATTAAAGTACAGAGTTACAACTTAGTTGTCACAAGTAGAGCATTTAAAAAAACGTCACTGCGAAGCCCGCAGGGCTGTGGCAGTCTCATAATATGTTTAGTCAAATATGATTTGGAAGATTGCTTCGTCATTAAATTCCTCGCAATGACTTTCATCCTCTAAAGCTGAGAATAGCAAATTCATCCATGTATAACAAAGTAAACTGAATCTCTGATTATAAATAAATGAATGGTACTCTGTATTTGACCGCATAAAAAAAGGGCTTCGCAGTGAAGCCCTTTGATATATAGAATATGTTTTGATTAACGTTTTGAGAACTGTGGAGACTTTCTAGCTTTAGGTTTACCAGCTTTCTTTCTTTCCACTGCTCTTGCATCTCTTGTGAGAAATCCTCTCTTTTTAAGAGCCGGACGATTAGCTTCGTCGAACTCACAAAGAGCTCTTGAGAGACCGTGTCTGATAGCTCCGGCCTGACCTGTTTTACCGCCGCCTTTAACAGTGATGTAGAGGTCAAATTTGCCTTCTGCACCAACAGTCTCAAGAGGCTGTAAGCTGATCATGCAAAGTGTATCTCTGCTGAAATAATCACTTGGTGTTTTACCGTTGATAGTAACCGCACCCTTGCCTGGTTTGATAAATACTCTAGCACAAGAGGTTTTTCTTCTACCTGTTCCGTATGTATAGTCAGCCATCAATAATCTCCTTAAATCTCAAGAACTTCAGGGTTCTGAGCAGCGTGTGGATGCTCTGCACCTGTGTAGATCTTAAGCTTTTTAATCATTGCTCTACCCATTTTAGTCTTAGGGAGCATTCTTCTAACAGCCATTCTGATGACTTCTTCCGGTTTCTTCTCTAGTTGCTCTTTTAGAGTTCTATCTTTGAGTCCACCAAGGTAGCCTGAGTGTCTGTAGTACATTTTGTCATCCATCTTTTTACCTGTAACCGCAAATTTCTCAGCGTTTACGACAACGATAAAATCGCCGGTATCTATAGATGGTGTGTATGTAGGTTTGTGCTTACCCATAAGGATAGTAGCAACTTCCGTAGCGAGACGGCCGAGAATCTTATTATCAGCGTCGACTACGAACCATTTTTTTTCTATTTCGTCGGGTTTTGCCCAATACGTCTTCATTTACATTACCTCGTGTAACAGTAAGCCTTCTTTTTTTATTAAAATTGCAGTCTGTTGTCAAGTATTTTTATCTGCGACCCCCCCCTAGCCTTAACGGTCTAAGTGAGTTTCATTTAAAAAAAACTTTAATAGCAATCTTAAATTAGAAGCCCTTTCTTCTTTCTTTGATTCTCGCAGCTTTACCGCGAAGCTCTCTCATGTAGTAGAGTCTAGCCTGACGCACGCGTCCTTTTCTCACAATTTCGAGTTTGTCGATTTTTGGTGAGTAAAATGGGAAAATTCTCTCTACACCGATATCGCCAACCATCTTTCTAACTGTAAAAGTAGAGTTTGATTGAGCATTATGAATCTTGAGCACAAGTCCTTCGTATATCTGAACACGCTCTTTGTTCCCTTCTATAATTCTGAAGTGAACTTTTACTGTGTCACCAGCACGAAATTCTGGAAGCTCTTTTGTGCTGAATTGTGCTTCAACAGATTCGATCAATTTATTCTTCATCGAAAAGTCCTCCTAAAAACTGTAAATCCTATCTAATATTATTGCCACAGCACTTCTGACCGAGAGGTGGTTGAAATTTCCAGCACCGTCTATAGGTTTAAGTACTCTGTCAGACATTCTAAATATATCCTCGGTAAATCCCCCCCATCCTGTACCGAAAATGATAAGGCAGGGTTTCTCCTCAGATAACGCAGACATCTCCTGAAAGCCGATGTTTGCTCTGCTGTCTCTGGCTGTGGTGGCCACGACGACAGGGCGAACCCCCCCTTCTTCTTTTTCGATATCAGCAATCACATCCAGCAAACCATCCATGAGGTGAGTCCCTCCGAAAGCCTGCTTTCTGTTAACGTTATAAGTTGCTCCGTAGCCCTCAAGCCAGTGTTTGATAACCCGGGAAGCTATCTCTCTCTGAGCCTTAAGGGGGGGTGTAACCACATAATATTTTTTTTACGTCATATGTGGTACAGCTTCTGGAAATGTCGTGAAGGTCCATATTCGTAATCGAAGTGGCAACATTCTCCTTCTCTTTATCCTTCATAGGATAGTGAAGCAAAGCGACGTATATTTTCTTTTTTTTCAGCCAAAGTGTCAAGATATTTTTTATCTTCATCACTAAGCTTAGCAGTCTTCACCATATCAGGTCTGCATTTCTGAGTAAGTGCCAGTGATTTCTCACGTCTCCACTTATCAACAGCAGCGTGATTCCCTGAGAGCAAAATATCCGGAACTTTCAGCCCTTCATACTCTGCAGGTCTGGTGTAGTGCGGGTGCTCAAGTAAGCCCGACTGGTGTGATTCCTCTAACGGAGAGTTCTCGTCACCAAGCACGCCCGGCAAAAGCCTTGAGATGGCATCTATCATAACCATCGAAGCGAATTCTCCGCCTGTGAGAACGAAGTCGCCAAGTGATAATGATTCATCCACTACAAGGTCAACTACCCTTTCGTCGACACCCTCGTATCTTCCGCAAATGAAAGTGAGGCTGTCATACTCTTTGAGCCTTTCGGCATCGTCCTGAGTGAACCTTTTACCTCTGGGGGGGTCCATCAGTATCACTCTTGTGCCGCCCTGTTTCTGCTTTATATCCTGTACAGCACGGTGTATAGGTTCGACTTTCATTAAAAGCCCCCCCTGACCACCGCCATACTGATAGTCGTCTGTTGTTCTGTGCTTGTCTGCCGTATAGTCTCTGACATCCACAGGATTAACCTGAAAAAAGCCGGAATCTATAGCCTTGCTAAGCACTCCCAACGCGAAAGGATCGCGGAACATATCAGGGAAGATTGTGAGGATATTATATCTCTTCACTGACTAACCCAACCCTATCGACAACCAATTTTTTATCTTTCACATTTATCTCTAAAACATGGTCTATATTATTGGATATGAGGTAATAGCCGTCTTCGCACTTAATACGAAAGACCTCTGTTCCGCCTGCTTCCATATAGTCATCAAGCGTTCCTACCTCAACACCGATTTTGTCAAACACCGGACACCCGACCAGATCGGACCAGTATATCGAGCCCTCTTCTGCTTCCGGCAGAGCGTCTTCAGGGACGACAACGTCCATCCCTTTATATTTTTTTTGCAGTATCGATGTCTTCCACACCGACGAGCCCCCCCACAAGAGCCATCCCCCCCTTGTAGTCCTCCATATACTCTATCTCCAGAGAGGATTTAATATCCCCCCCTTCCCGAGCCAGCATCATATACTGCATATCATCGAAAATCTCAGGACTCTCAGTTTTGAACTGCATAACCAGCTCTCCGTCGAGTCCGTGCGTATTAACAATTTTTCCAACTCTTATAAACTTCATCAACCATGCCAAGCGAGCTGTTGCTCTTTATTAGCCACTTTTTCAGTGATATTGCTAGTTCTGATTATTCTACGATATCGAGAACAACCTTCTTTCCGCTTTTGATGCCCGATGCGTTCAGTATAGTTCTGATAGCTTTGGCAGTGCGTCCCTGCTTACCTATAACCTTACCCAGATCAGATTGATCTACTCTGAGTTCGATTATGGATGCTTTTTCGCCCTCAACCTCGTTCAGCTTCACAGCGTCAGGGTTGTCCACAAGCGATCTAGCTATAAATTCTACGAGCTCTTTCATGGTTTACCTCAGTTGGGAATTACTTTTTAGAGTCGTGATATTTAGTCAGTACACCGTTTTTGGAAAGGATGCTTCTAACTGTATCTGTAGGCTGAGCACCGTTCTGCAGCCATCCAAGAGCTTTTTCTTCGTCTATTTTGATCTCTGCAACCTCTGGCATAGGGTTGTAGTATCCAAGTATTTCGATAAAGTTACCGTTACGTCTCTCTCTGCTGTCACAAACAACAATTCTGTAAAAAGGTCTTTTTTTACGACCGAGTCTCATAAGTCTGATTTTAGTAGCCACGTGATATTACCTCGAAAATTTTAATTTTTTATAATTCTTTCGTCAGTTGCATAAAAGCGACTGATTAATTTTCCAAAACTGCCAGCCCTTATCTCATCTTCATGAAATCTTTCATCATGGCTGGGTTAAGCTTGTTAGAGCCACCGAGTTTCTTCTTCATCTGCTTCATCATCTTGTTCATCTGATTAAGCTGGTTGACGAGTCTGTTAACGTCAGCGACCTGTGTTCCGCTACCCCCCCTCGCAATACGCTTTTTACGGCTAGAGTTCAGGATTTTGGCATTTTTACGCTCTTTTTTTGGTCATGGAGAAGATGATAGCTTCGATCTTTTTAAGCTGTCCGTCATCTATCTCGCCCATGTTGGTGTTACCGAGCCCGGGGGGGATCATACGCATAATACTGTCGAGTGAACCCATTTTTTTTGATCATTTTGAACTGCTTCAGCATATCGTCGAAGTCAAGTCCCTGCTTCGCCATTTTAGCGGCGAGATCCTCTGCATCACCCTCGTCTATGGATTCTTGAGCACGCTCAACAAGCGTAACTATGTCACCCATTCCAAGGATTCTGGAAGCCATACGATCAGGGTAAAACTGCTCAAACTCTGTGAGTTTTTCACCCGTACCTATGAACTTAAGAGGTTTGCCTGTGACTTCCTTAATGGAGAGTGCCGCACCACCACGTGCATCACCGTCCATCTTTGTCAGGATAATACCGGTTGCGTCAAGATGCTCATTGAAGCTCTTCGCTACGTTTACAGCATCCTGTCCGGTCATGGCATCAGCCACAAAGAGGATTTCATCAGGCTCCACAGCGTCTTTAGTGCGTACGAGTTCGCCCATCAACTCTTCGTCGATGTGCAGTCGTCCGGCTGTGTCCACTATCAATATATCTTTGGCAGTAGCCTTTGCTTTGGCAAGAGCGTCGGAAGCGATCTTCACCGCATCTTTGCTCTCTCTGTCTGAATAGACATCGCAGCTAAGCTGTTTGCCCAGTGTCTCAAGTTGGTCTATTGCCGCAGGACGATAAATATCGCCAGCCACCAAGAGCACCGATTTGCCTTGCTTCATAAAAAAGTTCGCCAGTTTTCCGGCCGATGTTGTCTTACCGGAACCCTGAAGACCCGCCATCATTATGACTGTCGGAGGGTTGGAGCTGAGCCTGATCTTGGCTTCTTTATAGTCTTTTCCGCCAAGAATTTCCACAAGCTCATCGTTAACAATCTTAATGAAAACCTGATCCGGCGTGAGGCTTTTCTTCACCTCTTCACCGAGAGCCTTCTCACGAACATTGCTTATGAAGGTTTTTACCACTTTAAAGTTTACGTCAGCCTCAAGCAGAGCCATACGGACCTGTTTTAAGGCTTCGTTAATATTCTCGTCATCAATTCTGACCTGTTTTTTCATCTTAGAAAAAAAACGGCGTTTAGTTTATCATTTAATGTCGCAAACATAATTTTACACGCACCTGTATCTATAAGGGTGAACTAAAGTTTATAGGCGAAAGTCTATCTTCTGTCAATCAATTATTATAAAAAAAGTAAGACATGTCGGTTAATTACTAAACTATACTCTTTAGATGAATAATAAGCTATGAGTATCCGCATTAAGTAGGAGAGATAAAAACATGTATATCAACAGCCTAGCCAGAGAACCGACCCATAAACTGAGCTTTTCTCAGACGGTTGCAGAGGGTCTTCATCAATTTTCTGGATAGGTCGCGGTTATCTTTGATTATCTCATCGAAGACTTTCGCAGGCAGTACTATCAGCTCACTGGCTGTGTTTGCCTTCACTGTGGCACTCCTGACCTCGCCCGTGATATGAGCCATCTCGCCAAAGACCTCGCCTGCCGACACCTTTCCTATCACTTTGTCTTTCACGATGACATCAAGTCCTCCGCCCATCAGATAATATACACTGTCTGATTCATCCCCCCCCATATTAAAAAGCACCTCGCCCTCATCAAGCTCTTTGGTGTATTTCTCAAGGATTTTCTTATTGAGTATAATAAACTTATTGGACGGCTTCGTATCGCTAAAGAGTTTATTCAAGATAAGTATATCGGCTCTGTAGGTTACAAAAACGTATTGGGCACAAAAGAAAAACAGTAAAAACACAAAATACGACCATACAAGAACAAGAATAAGACTCCCCCCCAAAAGACCGTATGCTGTATTTGCGGCTATATTTTTAAAAATACTGTAAGCCAGAAAACGAGCAATTACGAAAACTAAAAGAAAAAGCATAGCCCCCCCTTTCATAGCACTTCTGTTGCTCGGTTTTCGCAGAGGGAGGTATCTATATGTAAAATAAACCAGAAAAAAAGCTATTATAGCAGGGATTATATAAGATGCGGTATTGAAGATAGGTTCGATGTAATATGTGCTTACTCCGTTTATCTGTAGATACTTATATATAATCTGCTTGGTTGAACTGAGAGCCCCCCCGATCAGAATAACGATAATGAAGACTGCGGGCAAAACTCCGAGAGATATCACATTCTCCATCAGAAAGTTTCTGCGTTTATCGGCGGGGGGGAATATAACACCGAACGCCCTCTGTATAGACGAGAGTATCAATCTGCTGCTGAACAACAGGTTTATGAAACCGAATACACCGATCGCACCGCCTGCTTTTTTTTCGATATGCCGAGTTTCTCGAACATCTCAGGCGAAAGGTTGTCGTTAAATATCGAAAGAACCGTAAATATATCCTGTGAAAAAGTAGGATAGCTGTCGAGGAAAGTATCAAATATAAAAATCAAAAGCAAAACAAGGGGGGGGATTAACGACAGGAGCATATAATAAGCTCCGGCGGCGGCATGGTTTCTAAGTTCGTTATGAAGAAAGAACGTATGGGTCAGGCTCAGTTTTTGGATAAAATCCAGAATATATTTCTCAGGGTTAGACAATCTAACCAGAAAACGCTTAAACCACACCTTTAAACTACCTTGACATGCCAAGGTTCAAACCGCACCCCCCCGTATGGATTTTTTTCTATCATATCTGATACGCATATATCCGTTTTTCATCAGCCTTGAATACTCGTCCGTGGTGGCAAACTTGTCTGTGAAGTTCTCAAAACCCCCCCAGCCTTTTATCCCTACGTCGAAGTCGCCTATCCCGTGATAGGAGTAACCGACAGGGGGGGCTATAGACCTTGATGCCATAGACAGATTCCCCCCCTTTGTTTCGACAACCTTACTGAGAAAAAGGTGCATCTGCTTCACGACACTCCGCACACCCGAAGTCAGCGTGAGAGAACTCATTTCGGCAGTAATCTTTTTGTATGTTCCGAGTGCTCCGCTTTTATATATGTAGTGACCGCTCCCGGGAACTTTCACCATTTTAGTAACATCCACTCTGTCGGTCAGCTTGCTGAATATCTTCTCGCCGTAAAATCCATACTCAGCAGCATCCCTGCTGAAAAGCATTTCAATATAATCAAGTTCTGCCTTGGTAAAAGGCTGAAGGATATCGACATTATTTGCATATTTGACTGCATCGTCGAAATTCAGGACATTAAAATTCCCGAATCCGACATAACGCATGAGAGAATATGTTTTGCTACAGCAAGACTTTATGAGTGCAAACTCTTCCGAACCTGCGATCATATCATCCGCAAAAGCCTGATTAAACCTGCGTATCTTTTCAAAATAATCTCTGGAGGTGAACACAGACTCAGTGTAAGAGTTCTGGAAATCTCTGATAAGTGTAGGTTTGCTATATCCATAACCCGAAAATGCTTCAAGTTCGGCAGGCATAGCAGATAAAGCTGCAACAGAAAGTGATAGCTTTAAAAAAAACCTCTTCTCGAAATCATATAAGTACCTAAAAATACAATCGTTCTGACTCAATACTACTAAAATGAAAAAATTTATGAAAGTAAAAAAAAATGAAAAAAAGAAAGCGGCCCCCCCCGATATCATCGAAGACCGCATTTATTTGTAAATTAGAATTCGTAGGAAACAGTGACACCGTAAGCAAAAAGGTGACCTGAAGCCTTAGCATCTACTTCACCTACGTGTACGCCGGGTCTTGTGTATGAATCGTTGAGATTCTCAGACTCACCGTTAATACTAACGGAAGAGATAGTTATATACTGAATAACAGTATCTACTTTTACCCTTCCGAAGTTAAGACCTAAACCACCTGAAAAGACATGCTTATCAGAGTCCGGCCACAGAACATCGAATGTATCATTAGGTACGACAGTAGGATCATAATAGTAGCCTGCACGGAGAGCGAACATATCATTAATCTGATACTCTGTACCAATTCTGTACTGCCAGGTATCTTTCCACTTTCTTTCAAAGTGCTCTTCTTCTGCACCAGCAGATATGCCTGGAGTAGCCATAAACGGATCATCAAATTCTACTGTATAGTCTTTGACAGCACCCCCCCACCATGTTCTTGTAAGGTCAGCACTTATGCTCCACTTCTTAGTTGGTTTGTACTGAACACCGAACTGAAGCTGATCAGGGGGGGTATCTATCTCCACTGTTGCATCAACATTCTGATTCTGCCAGATAGCAAGATCAGGAGTTACGTTAGTATCCCCCCCTTCCATTTTAGTATCAGACTTGCTTCTGTACGTTACACCGAAAGAAAGCTTCTCATTGAATTCGTAAAGAAGACCAAAGTTAAATGAGTAATTGAATTTATCCTCTGTCTCTGTTTTATACTGTGCACCGTCCAGCTCGCTGTAAGCAGCAGCAGCTCCTGCGGCCTGTGCTACGGTATAACCAGCCGCCTGCCACGAAGCTGGAGATTTCATGAAAGCAGGGACATATCTGATACGCTCAACACCGGCTTTGGTTTTACCTATAGCAATACCGAAACCGAGTGAAAGCTTGTCGTTAACTTTATACGCGAAAGAAGGGGGGGTTATAACTTCCCTGATATACCATGAATGGAAAGCGTTGTGTGCGGCAGGGTTGTCAGCGACATTTCTATCCCACTCAAGATCTAATCCGTATGGTACATAAAATGCAACACCAAGGGACATCTTTTCGTTCAGAGGATGAACATAAGCCATATGAGGAACTATAAGCAGTGGAGCTTTATCTTTAATATCAGAGCCACTCAGATCAGAAACGGGAAAAGCTGATGTCTCATCAACATTAAAATGCTCTACCTTAAGTGACGGGTCTATAAAATGAGAACCTATAGCGAATGTACGTTTTTTTTATACGTGTCATAGCTGCAGGGTTATAGTGCACAGAGAATGCATCATCTGTGGCGGCAGTCATAGCTCCACCCATAGATGTTCCCTTAGAGCCGATGCCGTATGTGTCGACATGACCAGCAAATCCGATACTAGCTGTGAAGCATACAGTCAACACAAGCGTCAATAATCTAGTCATAAATTCCTCCATAGTTTTTACAACAATTAAATATAATTATTACATTGTTCTAAAATAATCAATGAAATAATTTAGTATTTTATTTAATAGAAAATTTAGTTGCTATACTAACTAGGCTAAAAAGCTAACTCACAAAGAGTTAGCCCTATAATATATAGTTCAGATTAAAATTGGTTGATGACAAGACCTGTTTGGAGTTTAGGATAAAAGTAAGTTGATTTCTGCGGCATAACAAGTCCGCTTTCTGAAATCTCTCTCACTATATCGATATCAACACCCTTCAGGAGGAAAGCGAGTGCCTTCTTGTCCGCCGTGAGCTTGTTGATAGCGTCCATAGTCTGCACGAAATATACACCCTCTTTTCTGAGAATTTGCTCTTCGGACATTCCGAGAACATCTATCATCAGAGTCTTCTGAAGGAGATAGGTATCTATCTTGCGGTAAACAGGATGAAGGTTTTCGATAATCTCATCATCAGCCTTCAAGCCGTAGAATTTACCGTCGAAGTAAACCGCCAAGGTTCTGCCGTTCTCATTATTGTTGATATATTCATTCGCCGCATCTTCATCTGCGAGTTCTGCGACTTCATAGCTTTTGGAAACTTTCTTGAGAAATTTATCAATATCAAATGCAGGATCAACATCCACAACCCTGTGAGTAGGGAAGATTTTGAGACCTTCATCGTAGAAGTTGACAAACATCATCATAACATAGTCGTAAGGTTTCTCTTCGCCAGGTACATCGCCATTCTGCTCACGCATAGCGTTGCGGTATTCGAGAGCTGTTTCATATCTATGATGACCGTCAGCAATATATATAGCCTTGTCCTTCATAAAGTCTTCTATGAGGTGTACAGACTCATTATTAACAGCCCATATAGTGTTCTTTACTCCGCCGTCGTCGACAGCAGAGGATGCAGGCATATTCTTTTTAGCATCGTTAAATGCAGTATTGAGCATATTCTCTTTATCCATATAAAGACCGAATATCTGACTGAAGTTAGTCTTGCAGGCTTTCATAAGCTCGTATCTATCCTTCTTAGGACCTGAGAGGGTCTTCTCGTGGGGGGGATAAACAGAACCTTTGCCAAGCTCTTCCAGCTTAAGCAGACCAACGAAACCTGTACGGACATACTCTTTACCGCCGAACTCATATATCTGCTCATAAACGTAAAAGCTTGGTTTCTTATCTTTCATAAGAATCTTTTTTTTCCAGAAGCTCTTTGTAGATTTTCGCAGCATTTTCGTACTTGTCTTCCTTTCCGTCAGGAAGATCCATCGTAACAACATTATACGGGCATTTAGCCTTGAGCTGCTCTTTCATCTCAGGTGAGATAACGTCATATGGCGGAGCGATTACATTCTTAAGAAGCACTTCTTCAAGGTTGTATCTGACTCCTGCTAAAGGTCTTACTATAGACACTTTGTCCTCCGATTTAACTTACAATAAGTTTTGCAAATTTTCTTTTACCGACCTTCAGGACATATTCTCCTGCCGGCAGGCATTGGTCAATATCTTCTTGTTTTTCGCCATTTATATAAACTCCGCCCTGCTTGGCAAGCCTTCTGGCTTCGCTGTTACTAGGCAGAAAATTCAGACCGTTTTTTTGTGATCGCGTCTAAAATCTTTGTGGCAGTATCCATCTGATATTCTGACATATCGTCAGGGTTCTCCCTTTTAGAAAAAACCTGCTCAAAACCTTCCCTCGCCTCAACGGCATCCTGCTCCGAATGGAATCTGGCAACGATCTCCATGGCAAGCTCTTTCTTTGCTTCCATAGGGTGCTTCGTTCCACCTGAGACATCAGCTTTAAGCTGGTCTATATCTGCTATGGTTCTGTCTGAAAGCAGAAGGTAATATCTGAACATCAACTCATCCGAAATCGACATAACCTTTCCGAACATCTCTTTCGGTGATTCCGTGATGCCTATATAGTTATTAAGAGATTTTGACATCTTCTGAACGCCGTCAAGCCCTTCAAGGATAGGCATGGTCAGTGCTACCTGAGGTTGCTGCCCTGCATTCCTCTGCAGGTCTCTACCGACGAGAAGGTTGAACTTCTGATCCGTTCCGCCCAGCTCCACGTCACTCTTAAGAGCAACAGAGTCGTAACCCTGAACAAGCGGATATAGAAACTCATGTATGCTTATAGGTTTGTTGTTTGTATATCTCTTGGAAAAATCATCACGTTCAAGCATCTGTGCGACAGTGTACTGCGACATCAGTTTGATCATGTCGGCAGGGGGGGTCATCGCCTCCATCCATGTACTGTTGAATGCAATCTCTGTCTTCGCAGGGTCTAATATCTTAAATACCTGTTCTTTATATGTCTCAGCGTTAGCCAGAACATCCTCTTTAGTGAGTGGCTTTCTGGTCTCATTCTTGCCTGTAGGATCACCTATCATCCCTGTAAAGTCACCGATAAGGAATATAACCTGATGCCCTAAATCCTGAAAATGCTTAAGCTTCTGGATTAGCACTGTATGACCTAGGTGAAGGTCAGGGGGGGCTGTCGGGTCGAAACCGGCTTTTATTCTTAGTGGAGTATCTGATTCATATGCTTTGCGAAGTTTTTTTAAGGAGCTCCTCTTCAGAAATAATCTCCTCGCTACCTCGTCTAATCTGTTCTAACTGTTCTTCAGGCTTTAGCACACTTCCTCCAATTCAACACCTCATACGAGGCATCAACTAAAATGTAAATAGTTTATATCTGATTATGATTGAATGTTCAAGGCAACTGTTGTTTTTTTTATACTATACGCCATACAACAACCTGTTCATAGGGGGGGTTTCAAAGAAAAGATAAATTAGAGCCGCTGTGGATATAAAAGGCCCAAACGGGATCATCAGCTCTTTTTTACCCGATAAAAATTGCCAAACAATACCAATTATCGCTCCCAAGAGTGCACTGCCGAATACCAGAAAAAAAACGGACTTAAGTCCAAGAAATGCACCGAAGACGGCAATCAGTTTTATATCGCCAAACCCCCCCATCCCATCACGTTTTCTGATCAGTTTATACAACATAGCAGGGACAAATAAGCCCAAGAAGCCGACACCTGCACCATAAACAGGGAAAACCACGTCTTTGTGAACCATATACGCCGTTGCAAAGCCCAAAATAAGCCCCCCCACAACAATAAGGCTGTCGGGAATAATCCCGCACTCAAAATTCTCTGTATCAATAGCAGTAAAAAGATCGGCAAGCCCGGCGGATAAAGCTATAAAGATGAGCGAAACTGCAAGTGCAAACTCCCGGCTTAAACCGAAACGATAATAGCTGTACCATAATAGAAGCCCCCCCATAAGTAGCTCTGTTATAGGATACATTATTGATATTCTAGAGCCGCAGAAACGGCACGCCCCCCCTCTGAGCAACAACCAACTAACAACAGGTATATTATCGTAAAAACGAACCCTCTCACCGCAGGATGTACAGCTTGACGGAGGGGGGTAATGATAGATTTATCTCTCGGGAGTCTATATATAAGTACATTCATAAAACTGCCCAGACAAAGACCAAGGGCAAAGATGTAAAAAGATATTATGTCACACCGCCGTAAGCTTAGCCGCCCTCATTCAGAGCAACTTCGATAACAAAAGAATCGTCACCGACATTAAAAGACATACCCAGACATTTGATATTCTTCTGTTTTCCGACTTTATGGTCTTTTCCGACCACGACATTAGGGATAGAAATTTTGAATCTGATGCCATTCTTAGAAAAGATCTGCTTTGCACCGCCTGCGATCATATTAAGTATCTCACCGATGGCATCCATAACATCATCATCCACCTCGGTTTTTGTCTCGCCGAGGAAATTCTCTAAGACTTTAAAAGCTAATTTTTCCGACATACTGATAACAACAAAACCTGAAGCCTGTCCTGCAAGACCTATAACTCCGGAGATGTCGTACGACAGTTTTTCATCCGACTTGACATAGAGCTGACCCCCCCTTTCAGGTTCAATCCCAACCATGGTCTTGAAAACTTCGCTTGTAGCTGTGATAAACGGATTAACGTATTCTGCTTTCATAGTTTATATTGCCAGAAAAATTATTTTTTTTTCGTTTGCTGTTTTAATGCAGGCTTCCATATCAACCACAAAGGTTGTTCCTGCTTCAACTGCCAAAACTTTACCTTTATTATTAGCCATATTTAATATAGTGTCAACACCCACTGTGGGGGGGATATCAAATCTTTCATCCTGTGCAGGTTTCGCACATTTAACAACTACTGCATCTTTTTTTTGCCAGTTCACAGCCACGCACAACAGCCTTATCCGTCCCTTCGATAGCTTCGAGAGCCATCACAGCTTTATTTTTGACAACAACAGTTTGCCCGACATCGATACGACCAAGCTCTCTGGCTATCTGAAGCCCGAATTCGACATCGCCCATCTGATCTTCTGAAGGTTTCTTTTTACTATAGACACCTTTTTTTTAACAAATAAAGAACCGAGTGCTTCAGTCTGCTTCATCACGGTGATACCGTTCGCCGTCATCTCATTACAGATGGCATTCATCAGTGTATCGTCTTTTCTGTTAGCTGTTGCGGCAAGGAGTTTGATAGCTGTCAGATCAAATTTTAGGTCAGAAAAAAAGAAGGCTTTTATTTACTTTTCCTGCGAACAATACCTTATCCACGTCATTCTCTTTCAGGCACTTTATAATCCTGCCGACCTGAGTAACGCTGAATTTTCTGATCTCTACATCTTTCAGGTTGCTGAAATCTGCCGTCACCTCTTCATATAGGGCGATTATAAACAGTTCATGCCCTTGTTTAATAAGGTTTTCGGCAGCGACAACAGGTATAGCTCCATAGCCTGCTATAAGACCTGTTTTCAAACTTTGACCTCAATATTGTTCCCGTTCGATGTGGACAGAAGCTCGTCAACTTTGAGTGCTACTTTCAATGAACGCAGCTCATGCTCTACAGTCACATTCCTCTTCTGTTTACCTTCCACACAATCAAGGAAATGCTTTATCTCCATTTTGAGCGGATTGTCTTTATAAACAAATAGTTTTTCGTAGCTGTATTCATTCTTGTATTTCATCTCTTTGAGACCGAACTCTTTCCCCCCCTCTTTTGCCTCACGATAAATGTTTATATCCTGAGTTGTGTAGTCCAGATAAATGAACGCTCCTCTCTGGGAGATGCTCATTGTTCTGTCTTTCTTTTGGGTCACACGGCTCACAAGGATATTTGCCACGCAGTTATCTTCAACTGAATCGACACAGAAGCAAAATCAGGGGGGGTAGGAGAGTATACACAGCTTCCGTTAGCCTGAAGCCCCCCCACTATATTTTTGTTAACCATATTGAGTATGATATCTATGTCATGAATCATGAGATCAAGAACTATGGAATCATTTTTGAAGTTCGGATTGTACGGCCCGACCCTTCTTGATTCTATCAGGTATGGATTATCAGTTATATTATCAAGCTCCTGCACAGCACCGTTGAAACGCTCAACGTGACCGATATGCAGGATCAGATTTTTCTTTTCAGCGATATTAAACAGCTCTGTGGCCTGCTCAATATTTGTGGTGATAGGTTTCTCCACAAGCACATGCTTCCCTTCTTCAAGGCAATGCTTTGCTATGTCATAATGATACCTGGTCGGAGCAGCGACCGTAACCGCATCAACCTTCTTAAGCATCTCTTTGAAATCACCAGTCATCTCATAGTTATAATTTTTAGCTACTGCTTCCCTTGTGGCACTGTCTGCGTCACAAAGCATCTGCAGGTCAGATTCATTCATCTCATCGTTAAGGTTGAGATGATAACGCCCCCCCATTCTGCCTAAACCAATAATACCTGTTTTAATCATATCTCTCTATCTCCTGGTGAAACTTCTTAAACTGTCACTCTCGATAAAACCTTTAAAGACTTGTATCTCTTCATACTGCTCCAGCTCCGAAAGCAGAGCAGGAACATCTGCTAATTTATTATTAAGATCACTATAAATCTTCAGTGCTTTTTTTAAGCTCAAGTCTGGCATCAGGCTTGACACCACGTCTTTTAAGCCCGACAGTATTCAGCCCTTCGATAACAGCAGGTATCCCTGCCGCAATGGTGAAAGGTGGTATATCCTTAACCACATTAACACGACCGCCAAGCATAGCACCTGTTCCGATACGGCAGAACTGATGGCATGCAGCATAGCCCCCCCCTGCAACAACAAAAGCACCGACCCTGCAATGTCCACCGAATGAGGCAAAGCTGGTCATGGTAACGTTATTTGCAAGTTTACAGTCGTGGGCAACATGGGCATAAGCCATTATGAAGCAATTATCCCCCCCTATGACTGTCTCCCATACGTCCTCTTTGGTGCTGGCTCTGTGTATGGTAGCAAACTCTCTCACGACGCAGTTCTTGCCTATTATAAGCTTCGTGTCTTCACCGCCGAAAGAGTAATCCTGAGGGTCGCCGCCTATGTGTGCATTTGCACAGATAACCGACCCTGCTCCGACAGTTGTGTTTGATTCGATCACAGCATTGTAGCCAACTTTGACGTCATCTCCGATAACACAATTCTTACCTATAAATGCACCTTTTCGACTACGGCAGTTTCAGCCACTTCACAGGATGGATGAACAATTGCGTCTTTATCTATCATATACTTAGCCTTTAGAAGCCATCATAGCTGTCAGCTCACCTTCACATGCGAGCTGTCCATCCACATATGCTTCCCCCCCTTTTACTTTTACTATATTTCTCTTCTTTTTTTATAAGGGTTACTGTCATTTCAAGCTGATCACCGGGAACAACCTGCTTACGGAATTTAACACCGTCCACCCCCCCCATGAAAAAGAAGAGTACGTCATCAGGTACATCTTCTGTTGTTTCAAAAGCATGTATCCCTGCACACTGTGCCATAGCCTCAACAATGAGAACTCCCGGCATAACAGGGTATCCTGGGAAATGCCCCCCCTGAAAGAAAGGCTCATTTATACTGACATTTTTAATAGCCTTTATATGATTTTCAGAAACCTCCAATACTCTGTCAACGAGTAAAAACGGGTATCTGTGTGGTAATCTTTTCATAATCTCTTGTATATCAATCATCTGACTTCCTCTCCAGTTCTGTAATTCTTTTAACTATATTAGGCAGGTCACGTATAAGTGCCACTTCACGCATCCACCCCCCCTTCCTCGTGGTATGGGGGGGTAAACCACCGTAAATCCCTGGCTTGTCGATATCAGACATAACGCCACAACCGCCGGCTATCATTGTTCTGGAACAGACCTTTACGTGATCCACTACACCTGCTCTTGCTCCGAGCATAACATTATCACCAAGCTCTGAACTTCCTGCAATGGCGCACTGCCCCCCCACAAGTATACAGTTTTTACCTATCACGACATTGTGGGCAACCTGCACCTGATTATCTATCTTTGTACCGTCACCTATGACAGTATTACCAAATTTCCCTTTATCGACACAGGAGTTTGCACCTATCTCCACATCGTCGCCCAACACAACTGCACCGACATGAGGGATTTTCACATTCTGCCCCCCCATCTTCTGATAGTAGCCAAAACCATCTGCACCTATAACTGTCCCCCCCGAATGTATGATAACTCTGTCACCGAGGACACAATCGTCATATATACTCACATTGGAATATATAATACAATCCGCACCTATCTTAACTCCATCCCCCCCCACAACAGCCCCCCCGGGGGGGAATATCTGCGTCCTGTCGCCTATAGTCGCATTCTCACCGACACAGGCTAAAGCACCTATAGATACCTCTTCGCCTATTACAGCCGAATCGGCTACACTGGACTTCGGGTCTACCCTTGCTTTTCTCACCTTAGGCGGATAAATAATACCTATGGCTTTTACAAGGGCAAGCTCAGCATCGTCAGCAACTATAAATGTTCCTGAGTCAGGCAGGTCAAAACCTTTCTTAACCAAAAAGACGGAGGCATCTGACGCAAAGACATCTCTGTCGATCTTCTTATCAAGGAGCGGAACAATACCGCCTTCCGTAATATTATCAAGAGGCGAAATGTGTGTTATCTCACTGTCGACACCGATAAGCTCAGCACCGAGCAGTTCAGCAAGGGCGGATGCTTTCATTATTTTTAAGTTTATATTCGTTGTCGTATCTTTTGATAACGTTATCTGTAATATCGATACTCTCTGATCTGTAAAGCACAGCAGAATTCTGCAGTTCAAGGATCATCTCGTATCCAAGCTCTTTACCAAGGTCGTTAACTATCTTCATTACCTCGTCCTGAACATTCTTAAGGTGACGCATCTCGAGCCTCTTAAGCTCTTTTGCGTAGTCTTCTTTGTTTGTGTTAAACGTTCTTATCTGACGCTGAATCTCTGTCCTCTTCTTCTCTTTAGCTTCTTCACCGAGGATAGATTCCTGTCTGCCGTAATCTTCCTGCATACCTTTTATTTTATCACTAAGTTCTTTGAGTTTCTTATCATATGCATCAGCCTCTTTCTGAAGAATGTTGAAAACATCCTTACCTGCTGCCGACTGCTTTAATACCTGCTGAAAATTAAGAACCCCCCCCATCTTAGCAAATGCGTTCGCAGAGAACACAAGCATAATAACCATAATTAAAATTGAAATACGTTTCATCAAATCCTCCTGAATCTATTTTTTATTTTATCTTCTGTTGTTAAAGCATTCCGCCGATGGAGAATTCCCATTTTCCATCATTGCTGCCATCCGGGTCATCCATAGGGATACCGTATTCAAGCCTGAGAGGTCCGACAGGGCTGTACCACCTGAATCCTACACCATATGACCTGAACTGGTCGCCGCTAAAGAAAGCTTCATCATCTGTAAGTGACTGACCGAAATCGTAGAAAAGGACTCCCATCAACTGTGCTGATTCTACGACAGGGAAGATCAGCTCAAAGTTCACCTGATCATATTTCGTACCGCCGTATTTCTCGCCATCTGCATCCAGAGGGGGGGAAATATCACCGTAGCTGTAACCACGGACGCTATACATACCACCTAGTCTGTATCTCTCACCCACAGGGACTTCTTTATCATTATACGCCTCAACCATTCCTGCCTCGGCATGCCCCCCCATGAATACAAACTTCCAGAAGAGTGGGAAATAATGTGTATATTCCAGTCCTCCCTTCACAAAGTCGTTATCTCCGCCTAAAAAAACCGCCTGCTAGCTTTGTATAAGCTACAGCTTTATTTCCTGCGGACGGGTTATACGGATGGTTAAGGGTTGTCCATCTGATTGTAGGGGGGGTGAAACTGACCGTTGTGGTCTCCCCCCCTTCCTGAGCTTTGATTATTACTGACGCATCATCATCAATATCTTTAATATCCACGACTTCATATCTGAGTCTCGCATTAACAAAAAGCTTACGCTTGATAAGCTGATGTCCCAGACTGACTGCCGCTCCGATAGACTCTTTTTTATACTCGTAATACTCTCTGTCAGTCTTAAATATATCAAAACCGAAACTATAAGGTCTGTCAAACAGCCATGGGTTTACAAAACCGATTGTATAATCAGCTTTCTTTTCAGAAAACTCCGCTTTAGTTGTAAGCTCGTACCCTTTACCGAAAAGGTTCTTCTGTGTCACAGATAAAACACCCGTCACTCCGTCAATACTGGAATAACCTGCACCGACACTGAACATACCCGTCATTTTATCCCGTACATCCACATCAAGATCTACCTTGTCTTCTGCAATAGGTGTCTCAGAAAGACGAACCTCGGAAAAATAGTCAGTAAATTCAATATGCCTTTTTGAATCTGTGATAAGTGTACTGCTGTACAAGTCACCTTCTGTCAGGTCAAACTCACGTCTGATGACTCTATCTCTTGTTTTGGTATTACCACGGATATTAACTCTGTTGATGTATACAAGCTGGTTCTCTTCAACCGTATACTTGATAGATACTGTCTGAGCTTCATCATTGAGAACAGTGGTAGGGTTTACGTTCGCATAAGCGTAGCCTATAGAGGTGAAGGCTGATGTAACCCTTTTGACATCGTTCTGGAACTCTTCGATGTTGAACCAGTCGCCTGTTTTAAGAACAGCGGACTCTTTCAGCTTGTCCAGTGTTACATGCTCATAGCCTGCAAACTCGACATTTCCGACTTTAAACCTTAGACCCTCTTCTATAACAAACGTTAACTCAATCTTCTTTTTATCTTCCGAGAGTGTGATCCTCGGTTCACCCACCTGAACTTTCGCAAATCCTTCACGCAGGTATTTAGCCTTTATCTTCTCCACATCGATAGCAAGTTCACTCTTTTTCAGTTTACCGCTGCCTGTGGCCCATGACCAGAACCCCCCCTTCTCCGAGGTTTCGATCTCTTTCAGTATCTCTTTACGCTTAAAGTGTTTGTTACCTATTATTTTGATTTCGGTAATCTTTGCCTCAACACCCTCTTTAATAAGATAAACGATGTCTACCGTATTATTTCCACGCACTTCTATATCTGCGGTAACTTCCGCGGAGTAAAACTTTTCATCGTGGTATTTATCTTCGATGATCTTGAGGTTCGCCTCGACCTTTTTGCTGTCGATAATATCCCCCCCTGCCATCGGTACAATCTCTTCTTCCAGATGTCTTGTCTTGATCTCGACATTACCGTTAAAAAAAAGACTTTATTAACATAAGGTTTCTCAGTGACTATATAGACAAGGACAAGCCTGTCGTCAGACAAACGCATGTCTACCTTAACGTCTGTAATAATGTCTGCACTGAAAAGATTTTTGATACTGCTGTCAACATCGGCAAGGCTGAATTCTTCTCCCGGCTCAACAGCATATTTCAGGATTGTGCTGGTCGGTATCCTTCGATTCCCCCCTCTACCTCCACAGCGTCGATAACAGCGGCAAAAGAGTTAGCCGCGAAGATTAAAATCAGAACAATAAAAAAAAATACTTTTTCATGCCGACTCCACAATGTCTATTATTTCCTTAATCCTCTCGTATTTAACTTTAGCCATACTCTTGTTGCCTATGAGTCTGGCAGTGGACTCAAGTATCGTCTCGACCTCGACCAGTCCGTTCTTTTTCAGTGTCTGACCTGTGGAGACCAGATCGACGATAAAGTCAGAAAGACCAACCAGAGGCGAAAGCTCAATAGAGCCGTAAAGTTTTATAGTCTCAACAAAGACCCCCCCTTCTTAGCGAAAAAGTTCTTTGTCATTGCAGGATATTTAGTAGCTACTATCATGTCGTGCCTGTATGAGAGGTCACTCTCTTTCACTCCGGCAACGCAGAGTCTGCAATAACCGAATCCAAGGTCAAGATATTCGTAAACATCAGACTGGGCTTCAATGAGGTTATCCTTGCCGACAACACCTATATCAGCAGCACCGTGCTCTACATAGGTTGAGACATCCATATTTCTCACCAGCATGAAGTTGATATTATTAATCTCGTCATAGAAGGTGAGCCTGCGGGAATTGAAATCAACAACCCCCCCTTCATTAGTGATCCCTTTTTTCAGAAAAAGTTCAATTGTATCCTCAGCCAGTCTGCCTTTTGGCAGTGCGACATTTACGCAGTTTTCTTTCATTTTTCTTTTACCCGTTTAAGATTTGCTCCGATACCGCTAAGTTTCTCCACAAAGTTCTCATATCCCCCCCTATCCAGATGATAAAGTCTCGAGACCTCTGTCTCCCCCCCTTCCGCCATCAGGGCGGCAATGACGAGGCTTGCACTGGCTCTTAGATCAGATGCCATCACAGGAGCACCCATCAGGGACTTTGCACCTTTTATGATTGCAGATTTATCTTTAAGCATGATATTCGCCCCCCCCATCCTCTTAAGCTCTGCCACATGCATGAACCTGTTTTCGAAGATGGTTTCGGTTGCCACTGAGACCCCCCCGTCGGCAAGCGTCATAACAGCCATAAACTGTGCCTGCATATCTGTCGGGAATCCCGGATACGGGAGTGTTGTTATATCGGTAGCACTCAGAGGTTTGGTCCTTGTCACCCTCAGAGTGGTGTCGTTTAATCTGTTTATCTCAAGACCTGCTTCCACCAGCTTATCTATCGTGGAACGCATCTCCTGCACGGGTACATTCGTCACCTCTACATCACCGCCTGCGGCAGCAACACAGCAGAGGAAAGTCCCCCCCGCCTCTATTCTGTCGGGCATCACAATGTAATCCGCATTTGTAAGACTCTTCATCCCTTTGATACGAATCTCTTTTGTACCTTCGCCCTGTATATCTGCACCCATCTTCTTGAGGAAACGGGCGAGATCAACAACCTCCGGCTCTTGAGCGGCATTACGAAGAACAGTCTCCCCCCCGTCTGCCAGAGTGGCGGCCATCATAATATTCTCTGTACCTGTCACTGTGACTATATCAAAGGTTATCTCAGCACCCTTAAGTCTTTCGCATGTCGCTTCGACATAACCGTGCTCGACCTTTATATCTGCTCCCATCGCCTCCAGAGCCTTCAGGTGAAGATCAACAGGACGCTCACCAATGGCACAGCCGCCGGGGGGAGTGAGACTCTGGCCTTCCCCCCCTTTCTGGCGACCAGAGGACCGAGTGTGAGCACACTGGCACGCATGGTCTTAACCAAGTCGTAAGGAGCTTCAATTTTTTTTGGATCGAATTTACTATTCAGAGTGACGGTTTTGCCGTCCCTTTTTGATGATATCCCAAGTTCTGCCAATAATTTAAGCATAGTGGAAATATCCACCAACTCAGGAGCTTCCGATATTTTGAATTTGCCGTCTGCAAGAATAACCGCCGAAAGAATCGGCAATGCAGCGTTCTTTGCACCGCTTACGCGTATAGAACCGTTAAGTTCACTTCCGCCCTGTATTACAAGTTTATCCAACTAAGTACCCTTTCAATATGCTGGTAGTCTTTGGTAACGTGAAACTTTTCAGCATATCCAGCACGAATCAAATCACCATACTGCCCCCCCATGCCTATTTCGAAAAGTACACCACCATTTTTATTGCATAAATCGGGTGTCATGTCCATCAGTTTTTTTATAAAACAAAAGTGCGTCAAGCCTGAACTTAAAGCGATTTTGGGCTCATATTTAAGGGATTTATCCGCCTCTTCCCATTCGTCGTCGGAAAGATACGGAGGGTTACAGGTTATCAGATCAAACCTGCCAAGTTCGAGTTTATCCAGTTCAAGTGCATCCCCCCCCTGCACCAGACTTGCCCGACCTGCAACATCATGTTTTTTGAGGTTTTTCTCGGCAGTCGCAAGTACCCTTTCGCTTATATCCAACCCGACCCCCCCTGCGGCATTCGGCAGATGCATAAGCAAGCTTGTGAGGATACATCCTGAACCTGTGCATATGTCCAGAATCCTTATCTCTTTCATCCCCCCCGATGCAAGCTCGAGAGCCTTTTCCACAAGCAGCTCCGTCTCTGGACGTGGTATAAGCACAGACTCATTTACATAAAAATCTGCACCGTAGAAATTTTTATTATTAATAATATAGGCGAGAGGTTCGCCGTTTTTTATTCTGGCAAGTTTCTCTTCTGTATCACTGCCGATAGATATTTCTTCTGATAAGCGTGCTGGGATATTATCATAAGGCACACCTAATACATGTGACGCAAACTCAAGGGCATCACTCCTGTTGGTAAGGAAATTTTCCTGCAAGTATTTTATGTATTCGGCTAAAATCATATGTTTACTGCGTATTATCATTCTTAGGAAACATTCTCTCGGACGTAAGAGTCTCAAACATCTGCATATATAGCTCTATGCTTAAGATTGCCGCGTCGCTATGTTATAAAGTGACACAGGGTACTTGGTTTAAGTTCACAATATCGTGCTATGCCCGTCGGTGCTACCGACTAAAGACCTGACGCCTGGAGACGTTCAGCCTGATCAAAGGCAATAGTTGCGTCGATCATCCCTTCCATTTCGCCAAGCAGAAACCTGTCAAGGTTCGCAGATTCTTTGATCCTGTGGTCGGTAACTCTGTTCTGCGGAAAGTTATATGTACGGATACGTTCGCTTCTGTCGCCTGAACCTACCTGCAGCTTTCTGCTCTGAGCCTCTTCCGAGTTTTTCCTCTGTATCTCAGCCTCAAGTATCTTGGACTTAAGGAGTTTCATAGCTTTTTCTTTGTTCTTTATCTGACTGCGTTCGTCCTGACATGCAACGATAACGCCTGTTGGTATGTGAGTTATACGCACAGCGGAGTCAGTTGTGTTGACATGCTGACCGCCTGCACCGCTCGCACGGTAAACATCTACTCTGAGGTCTTTCTGCTCCACGACAATATCAACATCCTCAGCCTCTGGCAGGACAGCTACAGTGCAGGCAGATGTGTGAATACGTCCGCCTGATTCCGTTTCAGGAACACGCTGAACTCTGTGTCCGCCGGCCTCAAATTTAAGTCTGCTGTATGCACCGCGACCCTTTACAAGTGCCACGACCTCTTTATATCCGCCAACGCCAGTCTCGTTGAAGTCCACGACCTCAACCTTCCAGCCGTTCATCTCTGCATATCTTGTATACATCTTCAGCAGATCAACTGCAAAAAGAGACGCTTCGTCACCGCCTGTTCCTGCACGTATCTCAAGAAAGATGTTCTTCTCGTCATACGGGTCTTTTGTCAGGAGGGATTTTTTCAGGTCGTCCTCTAGCTGGTCCAAAACGCCTTTCTTATCCTCAAGCTCCATCTCTGCAAGCTCTTTGAGGTCTGGATCGTCTGATGTTTCAATAATACTTTTAGCTTCATCTATAGCAGCCTTCTCCGAGAGATACTGCTCATAAAGCTCAACGACAGGTTTAAGCTCTGCATGCTCCTTAGCTGTCTTCTGAAAGAGCATATTGTCTTTCATCAGCTCAGGGTCTACAAGCCTGTCTGTCAGGTCATAGTATTTTATTTTTACATCATCCAGTTTATCAAACATCTTCAGTTGCTCCTTTAAAACAAAAAAACGTCGTTTATGACTAAGCTATTATCGTTATCCCTTCCTCAGGTATTTCCATATCAAGAGATGCTCTGATGGATATGAGAGCTACTTCAAGCTGGCTGTCGTCAGGTTCTTGAGTTGTGATCTTCTGCACAAGAAGCCCGGGGGGGAGTATTAATATCTTTACAATAGGGTTCTTAAAATATTTACCGCTAAGCTTAAGGATCTCATAACTTACACCGGCTATCACAGGGATAAAAACAAGTCTCGCACCCAGCTTTATAAAAAAAGTGAGCATCGTTCGGTATAAGCGAGAATGTCAGTATACACACAAGCATCAGGATAATCAAAAAGGAAGTTCCGCATCGTGGGTGAAATCTGCTCTGCTCACGTGCATTCTCCACAGTCAGATCAAGCCCCCCCTGCTCATAAGTGTATATTGCCATGTGTTCAGCACCGTGATACTGAAACACCCGTTTGATATCCTTCAGAAAGGATATCGCCCATACGTATATGATGAAGAAAATCACACGGACAACGCCGTCTATACCGTTATATAAGAGTGCAGATGTTTCCACCTGCGGAATAATATATTTCGAGAGCTCCGTCACCTGCAAAGGCAGATATATAAACAGCAGAAGACCAAGCCCGATACCTGTAGCCATGCTGAAAAACATAGCCCACTTGCCGACATGCTCTTCACCCTCGCCTGTTGAGTGGTAAGCACTGAAATTGAGGGCACGTATACCAAGGATCAGTGCATCATAAAGAGCTATCAAGCCCCCCCTTATCAACGGCTGTTTGAAGAATTTATTTGTGTCGAGTTTAACTTCTTCTTTCTTAAGGACAATCTCATCTTCGCTCTTGCGAACAGCTATAACAAACTTGGAAGGGGGGGCACGCATCATCACACCTTCGATAACAGCCTGTCCGCCTATATTTGGTCTTTTAGACATTTATATTAACTCCAATATTCAAACAAGGTCATTTCAAAATGATCATGAGTTGCTAGTATAGGAATTTTCTATAAAAATGCCAGTAATTTCAATATAATATTTCCGGGTTATTTCAGACATGAGCATTAAAAAACAGGATATATATTGATTATATGCACAGATGCAACTATGAGCAGAGAACCGAGAGTAAGAATATCTCAGGAAATGAACGTAACCATCAAACAAATAAAGCCCCGAGGGTCGAAACCTTCGGGCTCATATTTATAAATTCTAAAAAACAAAAGACGTGGAAGCTTACTTCGCAGGTCTGTTGTATTTTTTTCATGAACTTCTCAACACGTCCAGCTGTATCGATAAACTTCTGCTTACCTGTGAAGAATGGGTGACACTCAGCACAAATAGCTACAGTAGCTTTCTCAGGGTCAACAGTAGACTTAGTCTGGAATGTTGCACCGCATGCACAGTTAAAAGTAGTATCTTTGTAATCCGGATGAATATCTTTTTTTCATTTTTATATACCTCATAGTAAGTAAACGCACTTGGCGTTTCTCCCTTCGGACAAAACTATGCCAACAGTCTTGTCAGGGAACAAGGGTTATAACACACCCCCCCTATTATTAATTCAAGATGTTATTTTGCCATATTCTCAAGGAACTCGATATTAGTTTTAGTCCCTTTCATCTTATCAAGCAGAAATTCCATAGCGTCCACAGAATTCATGTTTGAAAGGAAACGTCTGAGAATCCAGACTTTATTCAGCTCTTCCTTAGTGAGAAGAAGCTCCTCACGTCTAGTACCTGATCTGTTGATATCTATTGCAGGGAAGGTTCTACGCTCCACAAGCTTACGGTCGAGGTGAAGCTCCATGTTACCAGTACCTTTGAATTCTTCGTAAATAACTTCGTCCATTCTCGAACCTGTCTCAACAAGACCTGTAGCGATGATGGAGAGTGAGCCGCCCTCTTCGATGTTTCTTGCCGCACCAAAGAATCTCTTTGGCTTATGGAGAGCGTTGGAGTCCACACCACCTGAAAGAACCTTACCTGACGGCGGTTCGATGGAGTTGTATGCTCTGGCGAGCCTTGTTATGGAGTCAAGAAGGATAACAACGTCTTTCTTATGCTCCACAAGTCTTTTCGCTTTATTAAGAACCATTTCAGAGACTTGTACGTGTCTGTAAGCAGGTTCGTCGAAAGTTGAACTGACAACCTCTGCATTAACAGAACGCTGCATATCAGTAACTTCCTCAGGTCTCTCATCGATAAGAAGGATGATAAGAAAAACTTCAGGATGATTAGCCGTGATAGAGTTTGCGATACTCTTAAGGAGCATCGTTTTACCTGTCTTCGGAGGAGCGACAAGGAGTGCTCTCTGCCTTTACCGATAGGGGGCGAGGAGATCCATTACACGAGTTTCGTAAGCATTCGGCTTGTTCTCAAGCTGAAGCCTCTCCTCAGGAAAGAGCGGTGTGAGGTTTTCAAAGAGAGTACGCATACGTGATGCAGGCTCAAAATTGACCTCTTCTACCTTAAGCAGTGCGAAGTATTTTTCGTTATCCTTTGGCGGTCTGATCTCGCCTGCAACCGTGTCACCGTTTCTGAGACCAAATTTTCTAATCTGAGCAGGTGAAACGTATATATCGTCAGGTCCTGGAAGATAGTTATAACTAGGGGGGGAACGGAGGAATCCGAATCCGTCAGGGAGTATCTCGATAACACCTTGACCGTATATCTGTCCGTTACGTGCACTTGTTTGTTTCAGCATTTCGAAAATAAGCTCTTGTTTTAAGAGTCCGTCAGAGTTCTCTACGCCTACAGAATTGGCTATTTCTACAAGTTCTTCAATGGGTTTCTTTTTCAAATCAGTAAGATTCACGCTGTTTTCTCCATAGATTTTGTCTAATTTTTTTTAGGTTTATACCGAACCGAATATCAAATTAACAACGGGTTTGTAATATGAATAATCTCGTTTAATTTTTTGATTAATTTATACGAAACACTGCCGACTGGCAGTAGGCCTGAAGGCTCTCTAGCCATCTATCAGAAACAAAGTTAATCTCTTTATTCATCAAAGTCAAGCAATAATAACAGGGGGGGTATAGTTTATTAAGCTGATACCCCCCCTGCTGATTATATTAAATTACTTCTAAGCTATATTATGTTTTAAACCTGCTCATAGTTGCGTTCAGGTTGAGAGCCTGCCTCTCAAGATCCTCAACAGTGGTGTGTATCTGCCTCACTGCCGCGGCACTCTCCTGTATCCCCCCCAGCGAAAACTGTGTAGTGTTTTCTGTAGATACATTAATAGCTTCCGCCTGTTCATTGATAGACACACCAACGAAATCGTTAGCTGACTTCACTTTGGAAACAGCCGCCTCTATATTGCCGAATACTTCGTTAGTTTCAACGACGACATTCACACCCTCTTCAACATTCTTCTGAGCGTGAGTCATACTAACGCCTGCACTCTTCGCATCACTTACCAGTGTATTAATGATATTTACTATCTGCTTAGTTGCGTCCTGTGTTTTTTCTGCGAGCTTTCTCACTTCATCGGCCACAACAGCAAACCCTCTTCCTGCCTCACCGGCTCTTGCGGCTTCGATGGCGGCGTTCAGGGCAAGCAGGTTAGTCTGGTCGGCGATATCCGAGATGGCATCCACGATGTTCCCAATCTCCGATGATGACATATTCAGACTCTCTATTGTCTCGGAGAGTTCGTTTGTGCTGGTTTTGATACTATTTATCCTCTCCACCACACCCTCTAGCTGCTTGCTTCCGAGCTGAGTGCTCTCGAAAGCTTCAAGGGTCACAACATTCACCTCTTCGATGTGCTCGTTTATCGTTCCCGATGTAACGTTCATCTCTTCCATAGCAGAGGCCATGTCATTAACCTGACTGGTCTGATTATCGAACGTAGAGCTGAGCTGCTCCGCAGTTGCGGCGAACTCTGAACTGCTTGCGGCGAGTGAGTTTGAAGTCTCTTTCACCTCATCGACGATAACCTGAATACTCTCTATAAATGTATTTACATTATTTGACAGTTCATAAATTTCGTCTTTGGTATTCACTTTGATACGCCTTGTGAGGTCGGCATCACCGCTGTTCAACTCACCCGTCAGCTTGATAAGCTTTACTATATTCCCCCCCAGAACCGATACCTGAAGTATCAGAAGCATGCCAATAACGGCAAGAACGGAAATCACGGCGAATACTATATTCATAACAACAGACCTCTGTGCGGAGGCCTTCATTGACATGGATTTATTGATAATATTATCTGATATTTGATCATCGATACCCTTAAGGATGTTTATCTTCTTAGTAATAGTTGCAAACCAGTCCTGAGCATTGACGCCAAAACCGCCGGAGACAGCTTTATCCACAGCAACCCCCCCTCTAAGCCTCTCAACGTCACCGAAAATAGAATTGCTCTCTGCTTCCTCTTTCAATGTTAAAAGTTCAGGGCTTGCAGTGTGAGTGAACGCTTCCATATATGAATTCTGCTCAGCCACAAGCGTTATAAACTTCTGATAAAATCCGGGTGCAAAAGCATCGTTAGCGAATGTATTTGTAAGTACGGCACGCTCAATACCTGCACGCTCTTTTGACATAAGAAAATTGCCATATGCCGCAAGCTCCCTTGCTATATCAACATCGGCTGTATAATTAGCCGCATGATTAACCACATTAAGCATTCCTGCATTACTGGATGTATAGTACCCCCCCAGAGCATTACCGAGTTGAATACCGAAACTGTCGACATCTGACCTTATGCCGTTCAGCTTGCCCAGACTGCTCATAGCAGCCTTTAGCTCACTCAGCATCTCTTTAGGGAGCTTTGACTCAGCCTTCGCCAAGTACCCTTTAAGCTCACTGATCTTCTCGTCAGTGGTGCGTCTTTGACCTTTTATCTCACTGCCGAACTGAGCACCCTGACTGCCTAAATAACCTGCAGTCATTCCACGCTCTTTTTGCATTTCATGTACCATTTTACTGATGTGGGAGGATGTCTCCACGATAGTGGTAACGACAGCCATATTCCCCCCCGAGAGTTGAACTTTAGATGTGATCTCTGAAACTGAATAAAAAAAGGATAGCTAACACCGGAACCAATAGTGATAGATACACCTTCAGACGTATACTCATATACCCCCCCCTCCAAAAACATAATAACTAATAATGTCTATATTCAAGAAATATCATATCACTAATATTAAGAGAAGAAAATTCTTATTTGATAACTAACTATAAAATTATGAAAATTTTACAAATATCAAAATAATTAATAACAGTCTAAATTAAAGCAGTGCAGATTTCGGTTTTATCTGGCTGATGGCAACACCTGTAAAGATGATCAGAACAGCCGCCCCCCTTGATACATATTTAGCTTCTCACCCAGAAAGATGAAAGCTAGTATAAGTGTAAAAGCAGGTATAAGATTAACATATGCCGACGCTGTGGACGCCTTTGTCCTTGAAACACCAAAATTATATAACCCGTAAGCACCTATGGTCACAACAGCACCGAGATATAATACCCAGAGAGTGGGAACCAGTTCGAATGTAGCCGGCTTCTCTACCATAGGCATAAACAGAACAGGAAAATAAAAGATCGTCCCCCCCATAAACGCCTGAACAGCGGTGAGAAAGAATGGACCATATCTGCTGCTGAGATGTTTAAGAGTAATCACATACCCCCCCGAAGCACAGACCATGGCGAGAAATTCCATAAAATTGCCGTATGCAGGGTTCGGAGCGTATTCGCTGGCATTGGACATAATACTCAGTAGTACAGAGCCCATGATTGCTACGGTAAAGCCCATCACCATATATTTTGTAATACTCTCTTTGAGTACAAATCTGGCACCGACTGCGACAATAAGCGGCAGCATAGCCGTTATCATCCTGCTCCCGATGCGGTGGTGTTCTCTACAGCTATCGCCTCAAAGATAAAATAGAGGCAAGGCTCAAAGAGTGCCATGAGCAGTAAAAACTTGATATCTGATTTATATATTTTAGGAGGAATTATAAACTTGTATAAAAAGACAAAACAGATCGATGCCACAAGCATACGACCGAAGATAACCATCATTGGGTCAAAGACAGAAAATGTATATTTAAGTGCAACAAAAGAACTAGACCAGATCAGTGTTGCCATTATAAGTGCGACTACTGCCACCAGAGGATTAACTCCGTCAACTTTCTGCACTTATAATTCCATATCTCTACCAAACACAGTATGGATTATCTCCCTGGCAGTCTCTTCAATGGATTTGTTGGTTGTATCCACCATGCTCCATTTACGATTTTTGCGGATGAGTTCGTAACAGAACTCCACCTCGGAAAAAATCTTAGGCAGCTTATTATAGTTGCTGTTAGTGCGGTAATGACGAAGCCTAGCACTCCGAACCTTCTGAAGCACTTCAGGATCCATAACAAGCAAAACAACCTTATGCTGTTCGATAGTGAAAACCTCTTCAGGTATAGGGATCTCAGGCACGAGAGGGATATTAACAACCTTAAAACCCTGCTGTGCAAGGAAAAAAAAGATGTCGGCGTCTTAGAAGTTCTGGAGAGACCAAGGATAACAAGGTCAGCTTCATCTATCCCCCCCTTAACAGTCTTGCCGTCGTCGTGGGTGAGTGTAAACTCCATAGCCTCGATACGTTTGAAATACTTTTCGTCAACTTTACGCAGCAGACCCGGTTTTTCGAGCTGTTCAGAACCAAGATAGACTTCAAGATAATCCAGAGCAGGTCCAAGCAGGTCGACACTCTTCATATTGTTCTCTTCGCAGTATTTACGCACGATCTTTCTAAATGCTTTAGTCACCATCGTGTAAGCTATCAGAGAGTTATCTATCTTCGCATTATTCAGGATGGATACAAGCTGGTCTTCTCTGTCCACCATGGAATAAACCGTGAATTTGACATCAGGTTTATCAAACTGCAAAATAGCGGCCTTCATGACACTCATAGCACTCTGACCTGTACCGTCTGAAATGATATATATACGATCTGACATTCTACTCTCCATCCAGCATTTTATTAAGCTGTTCTTCGTCAATAACTGTAACACCAAGTTTCTGAGCCTTTTCAAGTTTACTCCCTGCATTATCCCCCCCGACAAGCAGAAAATCCAGCTTGCCTGAGACAGCACTGAGTACACGACCGCCATTAGCTTCGATCAGCTTCTTAAAATGGTCTCTGGGCAGAGACAAAGTACCCGTCACTACAAACGACTTATCCCCCCCCAGGATATCTGAGGATATCTCACTCTTCTCCTGATAAAACTTGATACCAGACATTTTTAGTCTGTTGATAATACCTAAAAGATCGGCATTTGAAAAGGAATTTACGATGGAGACAGCAGTTTCTGCACCTATGTCTCTCACGGCGGTGAGCATTTCCACGTCCGCCTTTATAAGTGAATCTATATCTCCGAAGTGTTCGGCAAGAACCTGTGCGGTACGTTCACCCACATGGCGAAGTCCAAGCCCGTAAAGCACTTTGGCAAATTCTTTCTCTTTCGAACTCTGTATCGCTTTAGTCAGTTTCTCAACGGATTTTTCACCGAAACCGTCCTCTTCTATCAGATAATCAAGAGGTACGGTATATATCTCGGAAACATCGTGTATCTTGCCATCATCAACCAGCTTATCCACCAATGCCTCACCGAACCCTTGTATATCCATGGCTTTTCTGGAGGCGAAATGCAGCAGACTGAGCTTTAGCTGTGCAGGGCACGCAGGGTTGATACATTTTCTGTTTATGTCGGTCTCTTCTTTTACCAGAGTGCTGTTACACACAGGGCAGTTACTCAGGAAAATCACGTCACGCTCAGTTCCGTCACGTTCGTCGGCTATAGGCCTGATAACCTTGGGAATAATGTCTCCACCCTTTCTGATGGCGATTTTATCACCTATTTTTATGCCTAGCCGCTCTATCTCGTCTTCGTTATGCAGTGTTGCATTAGAGATTGTCGAACCTGCCAGAAACACAGGGTCGAGCTTTGCGACAGGTGTTATGCTCCCAGTCCTGCCCACCTGAAAATCAACGTCAAGCAGTGTTGTAATCGCTTCCTGTGCAGGATATTTATACGCTATTGCCCATTTCGGAGACTTGATTGTAGCCCCCCCCAATGAACGCTGACTAGCTTTACTGTCGACTTTGACAACAGCACCGTCTATATCGTATTCAAGAGAATCACGTTTACTGCCTATAAACTCTACATATTCCCATATCTGATCACCCGATGAAAATCTGCCGATCAGTTCATTCGTATTAAAACCATAGTTCTTAAGGAACGCCATATCATCGAAATGACTTTCTGTTCCGCCTGAGTCGATACCGTATATAAATGCATCCAGACCACGCTCATATGCAAGCTTACTGTCCAGCAGTTTCAGAGTGCCTGCCGCCGCATTTCTTGGATTTACGAAGAGCTTTTTGTTATTCTCGGCATTAACCCTGTTCAGCCTTTCAAACGACGCAACAGGCATAAACACTTCCCCCCCGCGAACGATAAGTTTCTCTTTATAGCCTATCTCCAGCGGTAGTGAACGTATGGTGCGGACATTGTGAGTCACGTCCTCGCCATTAGTTCCGTCACCTCTGGTCGCTCCACGCACGAGTTTTCCGTTTTCATATGTGAGGACTATCGCAGCACCGTCAATCTTAGGCTCGACAACAAATGAAGCAGAAGGGATATCCTTCTGTATATTCACCACAAACCTGCTCAAATCCTCTTGGCTGTATGCATTTGAAAGTGAAAGCATTTTGTGTTCATGAGCCACACTATCCAAACTGCTCACAGGCAAATCACCGACCCTCTGAGACGGCGAATCGTATGCGATTACCGAAGGGTCATCAGCCTCCATTTTCAGCAGTTCACTATACAGTCTGTCATATTCCGCATCCGAAACCACAGGGTCGTCTTCGATATAATATCTCTTGCTGTAATAGTTCAGTTTCTCGACTAATTCTTTATATTCCATATCAGGGATACCTTCTGATCAAGCTCCCTTCAGGGGGGGCTTTCAGACCTTTCAAAATATATTTCATACCCGGCTTAGTGTTTGGTTCGCTCACGCCGTTCATAGCCGTCAGCTTCCCAGCCGTCACTTCTGTTTCATCCATGGAAGGAGTTAGCAGCATCACCTTCTCGCCCGGGGGGGCAAATTTTGCCTTCGCCTCTATCTCGACACCCTCTTCATTATCAGCCAGCACAACAGCAAGAAAGTCGCACCCACGCACATATGAGGAAGTGCCGTAGTTCATGCTGGTCTCGTCCGCCTGCCCCCCCTCGTATGAGGCTTCCGTGTATTCTCTGTGACTGACGCTCTTCAGCTGTCTCCACCATTCATCTTTCACCTGATAATCACCCGACATAGCGGCATCTATGGCATTTCTGTACACACCAGTGACCACCGAAGCATACATGACGGATTTCATACGCCCTTCTATCTTAAGGCTTTTAACGCCCATTTTTGTGAGTTTGTCTATGTGTTCGAGCAGGCATAAATCTTTACTGTTATAGAAATATGTCCCCCCCCTCTCATCTTCTTCCACAGGGAAATACTGCCCCCCCTCTCTGGTCTGCTCCACAAGTGCATAATTCCATCGGCAGCTCTGAGCACAGTCCCCCCCTGCATTTGCGTCTCGCCCTGTCATATAGTTGCTGATAAGACACCTGCCTGACATGGATATACACATAGCTCCGTGTACAAAAACCTCTACTTCGCATTTGCTGTTTTTACAGATATATTCTGTCTCTTCCCCCCCTGTCACTTCACGTGCAAGGATAACCCTCTCTGCACCCAGCGAGTGCCAGAAATCCACGGCAGAAATGTTAGTAACATTGGCTTGTGTGCTTATATGAACAGGTATATCGGGAGCTACCTCACGAGCTATTCTGAAAACCCCCCCTGGATCGGATATGATAAGAGCGTCCGGCTTTATGTCATTGAGTGTACCTATATAATCACGCACACCGTCCAGTTCGCCGTTTTTGAGGAATGCATTTACGGTCACATAACCTTTTTTTTGCCCCCCCTCTCATGCAGATATTGAAAAGCTTCATCCATCTGATCATAGCCGAAATTTGAAGCTCGTACCCTCAGTCCAAAACCATCACCGGCAAGATATACGGCATCCGCTCCGAAACGAACGGCAGCCTGTAATTTTTCAAAACTTCCGGCCGGTGCCAACAGCTCAGGTTTATTCATCTATCCCTCTATTTACCGACCATCAAAACACCGCCGCCGATGGGCAGAAGTGTGTGTCTGTAATTATGTTTAATATTATTTATAAAACCACGCAGAACCTTAACAACTGGAAGATATTTTACGGATATTTCACAGTCCTGCTTAAAAATCTCACCATACATGAAAATATCGTCGAAGATCACAGTCCCCCCCCTCGTTCAGCCTTTTCAGAGCATAATAAAAAAACGATAGGGTACTGCTTCTTCATAGAATCAATGAATATCAGGTCATACATGGATGTATCACTCTTCAGGAACTCTATAACATCCGAAAATACAAAGCTGACTTCATTATCACCCTCGAAACTCTCGGAGGCGTAATCCAGCCTGCCTCTGTTATAGTCGACCCCCCCAATGATTTTCGCATTCGGGGGGGCACCGTCACGCATATATCTCGTGGATACACCTATGCCGCAGCCCAGCTCCAATATAGTCTCTGGCTTTGTACTCCCCCCCGTAAAAAAAATTCCAGAAACATACCGACATCAGGCTCAACAGACGGCGTTCTCATTCTTTCGGCATTAATGTGCAGAGCGTCATTAGCCCCCCCGTCGGCAAGCCCTCTGACATATGGATTGAGGAGATTATTCTTCATCAACGCCTTTAATATTTGATGGGGGGGTTAGCTTATTTGATATCCTTGCAGCAAAGACGGGATCACTCTTGCCCATGGCAGACATGATCTTACCTGCGGTCATAGAGCTCATCCTTAACATGAGCTGAACAGCCTTGTCTAAGTCCATCTTCACTATGATTTCGGCAGAGGATTTTGCCTTCGAAGAGGCATAAAGTTTTGCCAGTTTATCCAGATTTTCGTCCTCTTTGGTCTTTATCTCATCCAGTCTGGCACTGATGGTATCTTTCAGTTTACGCAGTTCACTCTCTTTTTGCAGAAGCTCATCCTCCAGAGCCTTCATACGCTCCTCTTTTTGTGCAAGCTCTTTTTCTCTGTTGTCCAGTTCGAGTTTCCGCTTCTCAAGTTCCTGAGCTATCACCTGAAGGTTGGCTAGCTCTCCGCCATCACCACACTAGTGAAACTCAATATAATAATCAGCATCAAAGCCGCTTTAATCTTCATTTCTTGCACTCCTTGTCACTGCCAATTCATCTATCATCTTCATCTCTTCTTTATTAAGAAACATCCTGTAGTTCTCTACATGCTGATCTTTCAGCTTCTGCATCACTTTATGTCTCTCTATAGCCTCCATCACCTTCTTCTTCTGGAGCTCTATGTTCAGTTCAAGCTGTTTCTTCGCCTTTATCAATCCGTTTTTTTCATCGGTAAGTTTCTTAATATATTTATCATACATGACTTTGTAGATAGTTTCAGCAGTCTCTTTGTCGTTCACCTGTTTTGTTATCTCCGCATCCACAGTCATGATCTTATTATTTGTACTTGAGAGTCTGACGTTTAGTTCTGCGAGTTTGTTCTTCTCCAGCTCAACAATCCTCTCCCTGTATTCGAGGATTTTCTGCAGTCTGAAATTCTTTTTCATCAGCTAGCTATGATCTCTTCCAGCAGTTTTGCACTATCTTCAAAGCTGATAGAATCATCTATCCCCCCCTGCCTCAGAAAGTTGTTTATATGATTTATTTTGGCTATAGCCTCGTCTATCTTCGGGTTGCTCCCCCCCTTGACGTAAGCTCCGATATTGATCAGATCCTCCGCCTCATTATAGGTCGCCAGAAGGTCACGAAGCCGCCCTGCATTGTCGTACTGCTTCCCCCCCGTAACTATCTCTTTCATCAATCGGCTGGCACTGTTGAGAACATCTATGGCAGGATAATGGTTTCTTGCCGCAAGCGGTCTTGAAAGGACTATGTGCCCATCAATAATAGACCTGACGGAATCACCTATAGGGTCATTCATATCATCCGCCTCCACCAGAACAGTATAAAGCCCAGTGATATTCCCCCCCTGCCCCCCCTTCTGAGTACCTGCACGCTCCAGCAGTTTCGGCAGCAGACCAAAGACGGATGGTGTGTAACCTCTGGTTGTGGGCGGTTCACCGACTGTCAGACCTATCTCCCTCTGTGCCATCGCAAATCGGGTGACAGAATCCATCATCAGCATAACATTCAGCCCCCCCTTGGAGCGGAAGTGCTCGGCAATAGCCGTACCGACAAATGCCCCCCCTAGCTTTCTGATAAGTGCGGACTGATCAGACGTAGCGACAACAAGTACGCTTCTTTTCAGCCCCCCCTCTTCGCCGAGGTCACGCTCGATAAATTCACGCACCTCACGGCCACGCTCACCTATCAGTGCGATAACATTCACGTCAGCATCACTATTTCTGGCTATCATACCGAGACTAACGGATTTACCGACACCGGAACCGGCGAAGATGCCGACCCTCTGCCCTTTACCTATAGTCATTAGATTGTCTATTGTTTTGATACCTGTGGAGACAGGTGTTTTAATGATCTCTCTATCCAGAGCCTGAGGGGGGGGTGAGTTGTAAACATTAACCAGCTCGAAATCCTTGATAGGACCTTTGCCGTCCATAGGATTACCCAGCCCGTCGAGCACTCTGCCAAGCAGGCTGTCAGACACTTTCACAGTATTGCCGTAAGATTCATTGGTGACGGCACTTCCGGGTGCTATACCCTCGTTTTCGCCGTAAGGCATGAGGACGATGCGGTCATCCTTAAACCCTACGATCTCGGCTAATATATGCCTGCCGTCTATACTCTCGATATTGCATCTCGTTCCGATGCCGAGCAGGGGGGGACCGTCAGCCTCAATGGTGAGACCTACGATCTTCGTCACTTTACCTTTTATCTTGAGGGAAGCCTTGTGGTCAACCCTCTTCAGTCGGGCTAAATTCTTCATGTATCCTATCCACAAACTCTTCCAACATTCTTTCTATACTGAAATTCATCTCACCTATATTGGTGGAGACTTTCAGGCTCCCTTTTACGACTGAATTATCTGCTTCAGTCTCATAGTCGGGAAATTCCGCTTTCATACTCTCCAGATCATCAGGATGAACAAGAAAGACTACTTTCTCCAGCTCCCTCAGGTGACTGAGAGACTTTTTAGCAATAGATGCGACTATATCGTCGTTTATCTTCCGCTCTTCGCCGATAATATCCCGTACCATAGTCACAAGAATATCGGGCAGAGCCTCGTCCATCTGATTAATCGCCTGAGAAAACTTCTGAACCTCTGCGATCACAGCCTGATAGGTGCTTTGCAGACCACCAATATATTCACCCTTCTGAGCTTCATACGCTCGCTGGCATTCGGTGATACCCTCCTGCTTCCCCCCCTTGGTGTGACCTTCGTTGTATCCTGCTTTTCTCCCCCCCTCTTCTCTGGCTTTGCTCAGGTCGTCTTCGGTTATGGCAGGCAGTTCGGGTTCTGCAGCCTCTTCCGGCTCAGGTTCAGGTTCGGTCTTTTTATCATTTACAGGGGGGGGTTCGCTAAATTCTTTAGGTGCGAATTTTTCAGATTTGATATCTCTGTCCTGAACGATAATCGCACGCCCCCCCATCTCAATATCATCATCAAATTTCGCCACAGTGCTTTTGACTTCGCCCGGCTCGTATTCCATCTCGCCGACTTTTTCGAACTTCTTCTTCTTCTCTCCAAGCTCGACGGTTTCATACACTTTAAAGCCGAAGTGTTTTAATTTATCTGATTTTACATATTCGTCTTTTATGATCTTTTTAGACATAGAACTACCTTGGTAATTATATTACAGGGGGGGTAAAAAATATAATATCGTAACAGTTAAGTTAATACTGAGCTATTTTGGTTAGATTCAAGGCGAAAAAAAGTGAAAAAGCGGAGCATATGTTAAAATATGTGAGCATTTTGCAACATTTTTCAACGCAGAAGCCAGGTAAAAAAGCCAGTATTAGACGTATTCGTCCTCTTCTCCACCACCGATACTGATAACACCCTCTTCATCAAGCTCACGGACAATGGCGACTATCTCATGCTGAGCCTTTTCAACCTCTTTCAGTTTAATAGGTCCCATGTATTCCATCTCTTCTTTCATGGTCTCCACAGCACGGGCTGACATATTCTTGAAGAAACGTTCCTGAGTCTCGGGATCTGTCCCTTTGAGAGCGAGAGTAAGAGCCTTCTTGTCTGCTTTTTTTGAGGATTTCCTGCAGAGCCACATCGTTGAGAGCTTTGATATCCTCGAAAACGAACATCATATCTCTGATTGCCTGTACCAGTTCCGGATCTTCCTTTTCCAGTTTTTCGAGGGTCGATTTACTTGTGACCCTGTCCATTCTGTTGAAGATTTCAGCAACGGATTTAACTCCGCCAACCTCGACATTGTATGAAGACAGCGATTCGAACCTCTCCTCAAGGACTCTGGCAAGCGTCTTAACAACGGACGGCGAAATATCCTGAAGGTTCGAAATACGCAGGGTAATATCAGCTTTCATCTCCTCAGGTAATTGGGCAAGTGATTCTGCCGCCTGAGAAGGGTCAAGGTGAGCAAGAATAAGAGCTATCGTCTGCGGATGCTCTGTCTGTATAAATTTTGCGAGCTGTTTGGGGGGGTCAATCTTTGAAAGGAAATCAAAGCCTGACGACTGCTCAAGCATTTTGGTAAGTCTGTCTATAATCTTTCTGGCACGCTCAGGTCCGAGGGATTTAACAAGAACAGATTTGGCATAGTCCAGTCCGCCTTTCGCGATGAACTTCTTAGCCAGCATCATGTTATAAAAGTCTTCGATATACTCATCCATCTTATCGGGGGGGGATACGATGGAGGTGGTCGCTATCTCTTTGGTCAATTCACTAACTTCATCTTCGTCAAGAGCTGCAAGTACGGGCGAAGTAACATCTTCACCGAGGGCGATCATTATAGCTGCCGCTCGTTTCATTCCTTCTTCATTCATAGTGACTTACCCATCTCCTCTCATAAGCGTTTTAAGCAGGCTTGCCATTGCATCAGGATCTTCAGCAGCAAACTCTTCTATCTTCTTAAGCATCACCTTGGACTTCACAGTGTCGACATCCATAGGTGAACTCTCGTCGAGTTCAGATTCGATCTCTCTCTCAAGCTCTTCCAGAGTTTTCGGATAAGAATCGTCTAGCGTTATATCTATGCCAAGGTCACCGTCAACCTTACCGTATGTTATTGAGCCGTCCTCATTAACCGTGACAGGCTTATCCAGCCTGCTGAGTATCTTGCGTATAACAAGGAAATAGAATGCCACGACTATCAGAGCCGCAAGGAGGTATTTTGAAAGCATGCCTACAAGTTCCATAGTCTTCTCCCTCTTCAGGGTATCGTACTGCTGGTCTTTTGCTGTAGTATCGAAAGAGATGTTTGACACTTCCACCTGATCCCCCCCTCTTGTTTCGTTATAGCCCACTGCCATAGCCACAAGGTTTCTGATGGAACGCATTTCGTCTTCTGTTCTCGGTTTATTAACCAGAACCTCTTCTTTGCCGTCTTCGCTCTTCTCTTTTACTTTTCTGTCGTCCACTACAACAGCTACAGTAATCCTGTCTATCGTACCGTAAGCCTTCTGCTCAACGGTGACAGTTTTACTAATCTCAAAGTTCTGAGTCTCTTCCGCTTTATTGTATTCCTGTTTATTACCTGCCTCAGGCAAATCAGGCTCAGCAAGATTTGACTGAACACCGGGTATCCCTTCGGGACCGTCTGGTTTATTAAGGCTGGATATCTCCAGTGACTGCTGAGAACGCAGTACCGGGTTAGGATCGAATTCCTCTTTGGTTATGTCACGTTTATTAAAATCTATCTCGGTCGTAACTTTGGCAACAGCACTCCCTTTACCGAGTGTGGCAGAGAGTATCTGGTTAACTTTATTTTCAAGATCACGTTCGATTCTTTTTGTATACTCAAGCTGAGTCTGAGTCATCATCAGCGGAGCACCCTCATCGTCAAGGAATTCGCTGAGGAGTCTCCCCCCCTGTGTATCGACTATCTGAACATTCTCAGGTTTCAACCCTTTAACAGAACCGGCAACAAGGGACGCAATAGCCCTCACTTCTTCTCTGTTGAGCCCTGAACCGCCACGAAGCCTGAGCACAACGGCGGCTTTAGACGCTTCCTCATCAGAAATAAACAGCCTGTCTTTCGGAACTGTAATGTGAACTCTCGCCTCCTGAATCCCTTTCAGAGCAGATATAGTTCTGGCGAGTTCCCCCCCCTGCAGGGCACGCTGATAACTGACATTCTGCATGAATTCAGTCATACCGAAGCTGGATTTATCGAAAAGCTCCAGACCTGCACCGCCGCCTCGAGGAACCCCCCCCTCTTTGGCCAGCTCGAGTCTGGTTTCATATACGAATTCGTCAGGGATGGTGATCTTTGCACCGCCATCTTCGATTTTATAAGGTATCTTTTGATCTTTCAGTTTCTCTATGACCGAGGCTGCATCGTCCTGTCCGAGCCCCCCCGCGAAGAGAGTTTTATAGACTGGTCTGTTCGCCCAGAAAACGATAACGGCAACAGATATAAAAACAGCCGCCAACGCAGCGGCGACTGATACTTTCTGAAGTATAGACAGTTTGAAAAACGTATCTTTAAACTGGGAAACTATATCGCTGAGAGCCATACACCCTCTCTCTCAAATTAGATTTGTGTTCTCATGACCTCTTGGTAGGCTTCCATTATCTTGTTACGAACCTCAAGCATCATCTTGAGTGATACGTCAGCCTTCTGCAGGGCAATCATAGTAGAGTGTATGTCGTTAGTCTCGCCGCTAAGCACCTTCTGGACAGCATCATCTGCTTCCAGCTGAGCACCGTTCACGTCTTTAAGAGCATTCTTTAACATGCTGGAAAAATCAACACTCGCCTCGGGCTTTACAGACTGAGAAGACTTTGTTGTGTCCAGTTTGTTAGGCAGTAAAAAAATTTATACTGTTGATCTCAGACATACTATTACCCCCCCTGCACAGAGTTTACATGAGAAAACATATGTATACTCTTATCTAATATAATATATTTTCCCCCCCTAATAATACAACCCATTTATTATGCTTTTCCTATTTCAAGTGCCTTCATTGCAAGCTGTTTCGCAGTGGAGAGCACAGTTGTATTCGCTTCATAGCTCTTGGATGCTTCGAGCATATTTACCATTTCTTCAATCGGATTAATGTTCGGGAAGGCAACGTAGCCCTCTTCATCTGCATCAGGATGTCCCGGCTCATACTTTAATATCGGCGGTTTTTCATCTTTCACAACCTCTGTTACCTTTACGCCGCCTGCAAGTTCACCTTCAAGTATATGTTTAAAGACCACATCACGCCTCTGATAAGGGCCGCCGTCTTCTGTTCTTGTCGTATTTACATTCGCAAGGTTGGCTGACACAGAGCTGATTCTGATCCTCTGAGCACTCATCCCTGTTCCTGCAACACCTAATATATCAAAAAAACTCATAATCTACCCCCCCTTATCTGCCCTGTAATATAGTCTTAAGCTTTGTAAATTTTCCAGCCGTAATATCGCTGAGCATGTTGTATCTGATGGTATTCTCGGCCATTTGCGTCATCTCATAATCAATATTTACGTCGTTGCCGTCATTTCTTACTGATGGATTATTCTGCTGATAGACAAATGATGAAGGGTCGACTGTTCTTGTTGCCGGTGGAAGATGTTTCTCGTTTGTGATTGCCAAAGGTAATTTTTTTCCCGTTACCGAGAGCTTCATTCATCACGGTTTTAAACTTTAAATCCTGTGCTTTATAGCCGGGTGTATCCACGTTAGCTATATTCTTGCTATAACACCATTCTTTACAGATGTTGTATCAAGCCCTGTAGCCAGTGAGTTTATCTTCATCTTGTCGAATATGCCTTGCATCCTGTCCTCCATCTGCATCTTTAATAACAATATCCATGCCAGTTTAAACAGGAAAAAAACATCATTAAAGCTTCAAGTCTTATTTTTTTTATTGGTATTAATCCCTATATTTAATTTTAGTTATGATATAATTATATTATTTATTGAAAAACATTTTTGGGGGGGCTTATTATGGATGATATTTGCGGAGCTATGATACAGCTTGATCTCAACGGTAATATAACCTTCTGGAACTCAACTGCGGAAATTATGCTTGGGTATTCCGAATCTGACGTAATAGGCAAAAATGCCGTGGAGCATATATTTATAAACAATATAGGCGATGAAGATATGATCACGGTAGCAAAATCCGGTGAGGTTTATTACAGCTTCGACTCACTCGCAAAGAATAAAGACGGAGATATGCAGCCTGTCGCACTCGTTACATCTCCGCTGAATGACGACGACGGTAACCTCACAGGCGTCACCGTTCTGGTGAGCAATGTTTTAATGATCTGACTCAGTCAACATTCACCGCACTTTAAGCAAATTATAAAATTTTATAGACTACATACTAAAATCCCCCCCAATCTTAATAACTTAAGATTGGGATTATTCGTTTCATTAGGATCTTTTATCGTGACCCCCCCGATATTTCAAGCAATTAGTTATCAATAGGCACTATATTGCCGAATACCTATTGAGCCGCGTAACAAGCTACAGAACCATCATCTTCAAGAGTAAATGTACCTGAAGCACAGTCCATATATGTACCGTAAACAGCATTAGCAGCTATAGCTCCATTCTTGTGTGGATCACTAAGCTGACTCTCGACTCTGGCAAAATAGAAGGCTGTTGATATATTCCCAATGATGGTATCAAGCCCGTGAGTATTGACATAGTTAGTCACATCATCTATAGCATTAGAAACTTTTACAGCATTCGACTCCGAATCAGGTGTATCATTACAACCTGTATAGCCTATCGTTGATAAACGGTCAGCCACAGCTACGGCAGTCTGAACTATATCCATAAAAATTATCTCAGGAAAGCCCAGATTTGTAAGGTCTACATTACCTGCCTGTACAGTCGTAAGTCTTGCTTCAGAAAGTGCATTTTCCAGAAGACCTGTCATAGCGACAAGTATACTATTCACCTCTCCGCCATCTGTCATGGCACTTGAATAAATCTCCGCTCCTGTCAGTGAAGACAGAGTGGTCGAACCTTCTAGAACCCTAAAAAGCATGTAAGATGCTATTGCTGAACGTAAAAGTACAAGATTTTCTGTATTAATAGCTGCACCTTCCACTAATCCGTCCATATAGTTTGTAGCAACATTCTCGGCAGTAATCCCTGATAAGCCTGCAAATGTAAACATCTCTGCAACCTGAGCAGCAGTAATTCCGGCAGATTGAAATGTTGTCAATGGAGAAACAACTATATCTCCTCCGGAGTATACACCGGCAAGACCGTCAAAAGCATAAGGGACACCATTGTGTGTTCCGGCAGTCTTCATCAGTATGATTGCTCCGTCAGCCGGTTCATCTTCGAATGTGAATTGACCATTCTCATCACTGGCTGTGGATACAGGTTCATCAGCATCACAATCTCCGTTAGTGTTCAAATCAACGCAGAAAACAGCACCTTCTATATAAGGGTCTACAACAGTGCCTTCAACAGGGGGGGTTGAAGCATCAGAAGCCGCAGGTACTTCCGCTAAGATTGTTGTCTGCTCAGATTCAAAGAGAGAATTGAAAGTAGCAAATCCCATCTCTTCCGCATTGTCAAAAACCGTCACAACAGCAGTAAGCTCTTCATCGTCAAGAGTTTCTAACAAAGCTGTATAGGCCTCAAACAGAGTCGCATTACTTAATCTAAGAGCAGCGAACGCATCTATCAGAAGATTATATAGCTCAAGCTGTGACAAACCTCCGGCTCTTGACAAAGAAGCCGTATGTGCAGCACGTATTGTATCACTATCAATACCGCTTGCCGCCGCATCACTCATAGCTGTCATAACAGCCTGAGACTCTGCATCATCAGAATTTGTTAAGATTGTGGTAAATGCCGTACGCTCTGAAGTCTCGAGAGACGTATAAGCAGTTGTCAGATCAGACTTACTGTCTGCATCTAAACTTGTGGGGGGGGTTGATGTAGATGACGATCCCCCCCCTCCTCCGCCACATGCTGTGAGCATAGCTAAGCCCAAACACAACAATGTGGAAATAATCACTCTTCTCATTTAAACACCTCAAAAATAATAATAGAATCATGATATATTATGCCATATTTCACGTAATTTTTCGTCAATAATTTGTATAAAAATCATGCCTGAATGGTGAAATATACTAAAGTTAAAAAGAAAATTATTAATAAAAATCCCCCCCAACACCATTAAAGTATCGGGGGGGATGTTTTTTTTATAATTCATCTGTCTCAAAATTCAGCAGATTTCTGTTAATCTCCTAAGCCGCTGTACTGATTTGTGTAACACTCAGGATCGCCGGTATTCGGGTCAAGAACAAAGGTCTTTGACTGACAACCGACAACCATTTGATAATCCGAATCAGCTGCCAATCCTGCTTTTTGTGCATCAGTGAGCTGACTCTCCACTCTGGCGAGGTAAAATAGCGGAGCTAAGTCATTTATCATATCATCCATTGTTGTTGTCGTTGTTACAAAAGTATTCACGGCTGTTAATCCGGCTGTTACTTTCTGCTCTTCTGTTCCCGCTGTATCATTACAAGTTTCATAGCCTAATACAGCCATTGCATCAGCTATTGCAACTGCAACACTCACGACATCAGAAAACGATATAGACGGAAAGTTTCCGGCAGCCAAATTTGCCCCCCCCATACTGCTATTAATAGTATCAAGAGCTGTGGTCGACAGTGCTGAGTTCAAATATCCTGCCATAGTGGAAAGTATATTGTAAATCGCACCATGAGCCATAACATTTGCATAGATTTCAGGAACTTCCAGTTCCTCCAGTGCATCCGAACCTGCAATTATCTGCAATGTCATATATGTAGCAAGAAATGAGCGGAGTATATCAAGTTTTGCCGCTGTGGTATCCCCCCCTCCTAATATGTCTGACATAGGGTCGGAAAGAACTCCTGCTTCCGTAACACCGTTTAAACCAACTTCCTTAAACATAGTGACAAGCTGCGCTGCAGAAAGCCCTTCTGCATTCATAGTAGTCAGAGGTGAAATAATTATATCTCCCCCCCCTCTGTAAATACCTCCAAGCTCATCCATTCTGTATGGTACTCCGTTGTGCAAACCGACCTCATCAGATTTTATCAAAATATAAGCTCCATCGGCAGGTGCAGTAGCGAATGTGAATTGGCCATTCTCATCACTTGCAGTGGATAAAGGCTCACCTGCGTCACAAGCCTCGTTCAGGTTCACATCCACACAGAATTTTGCTCCGACAATATAAGGGTCTACAACTGTACCTGAAACAGGGGGGGTAGCATCAGAAGCGGCAGGTACTTCTGCTATAATCGTTGTCTGCTCTGATTCAAAAAGAGAATCGAAAGTAGCAAATCCCATCTCTTCTGCATTGTCAAAAACCGTCACAACAGCAGCAAGCTCCTCATCGTCAAGAGTTTCTAACAGAGTAGTATAGGCCTCGAAAATGGTCGCATTACTTAATCTAAGAGCAGCGAACGCATCAATTAAAAGATTATATAGCTCAAGTTGTGACAAACCTCCGGCTCTTGACATAGAAGCCGTATGCGCAGCACGTATCGTATCACTATCGATACCGCTTGCCGCCGCATCGCTCATAGCTGTCATAACAGCCTGAGACTCTGCATCATCAGAATTTGTTAAGATTGTCGTAAATGCCGTACGCTCTGAAGTTTCGAGAGCCGTATAAGCAGTTGTCAGGTCAGACTTACTGTCTGCATCTAAACTTGTAGGGGGGGTTGATGTAGATGACGAACCCCCCCCACCTCCGCCACATGCTGTGAGCATGGCTAAGCCCAAACACAACAGTGTAAAAATAATCACTCTTTTCATTTAAACACCTCAAAAATAATAATAGAATCATGATATATTATGCCATATTTCACGTAATTTTTCGTCAATAATTTGTGCGAAAACCACCCCCCCTGAATAGTGAAAAATACCCTAGTAAGCCACATAACCATCCAGAAAATAAAGTATTGTTCATCAACAAAATATCTGCTAATTCTAGATAAATAGATTTACGTATCACGATGGAATATATGAACAACCTAAAACAAGTATGGTCGTATTTTAAAGACTACAAACCACATATCTTTTTTTTGCAGTAATAGCATCCGCTGTCGTATCCGCAACAGACGGTGCTACAGCATACATAGTCAAAGATATTCTGGATGAAATCTTTATAGCTAAAAATAAGCAGGCATTGACTGTTATACCTCTTATAATTGTTTTACTCTTCAGCGTGAGATGCCTGGCGAGATTCTTTCAGGACTATCTGATACTCCGCTCCAGTCACCAGGCTATACAGAAGATAAGGGACGATCTGTACAAAAAAATGATTGAGCTCCCTATGAGCTATTACGACAGTAACAATACAGGCACCATGATGACTAAGATCATAAATGATGTGTCAAATCTCCAAAACTCCATCTCATCTGCAATGAGAATATTCAGAAGCATACTAACAGTCTTTTTTCTTACTTATATTGTTTTACACCAGAACCTTGAGCTGGGATTAACAATCTTTCTGGTGACACCTATACTCATATTCATCATCAACAGATCGGGCAGACTGATCAAAAGAAACAGCCATAAGATACAGGAATACCTTGGAAAAACAGGGGGGGACACACTTAATGAAAGTTTCTCAGGAATAAGAGTCGTAAAATCGTTCAGTAATGAAGATGTAGAATACAATAAATTTATAAAAGTAATAACAAATGAACTGAAGTTTAAACTTAAACAGGCTCTGGTCACATCGATCAGCTCTCCTCTGATAGAGACCTTTGCGGGTTTTGCTGTTGCGATAGTTATATTTTACGGTGGTCTGCAGGTTATTAACGGAGAAACCACCGTGGGTACTTTCTTCTCTTTTCTGACAGCTTTCGGGCTTATGTTTGAACCGTTCAAAAAGATCAACAATTACAATACCGTAATCCAGACGGCAATAGCTTCCGCAGAACGGATTTTTGCCGTATTAAATACAGGCAATACCATCCTTGAGAATAACGGAACTATCGTCTGCAACGCCGGAGGACAGGATATTATCCTTGAGGATGTTCACTTCAGATATGCCCCCCCTTCTACCCCCCCTGATGTTATCAACGGCTTATCACTCACCATCGAAAATGGAACAACAGTGGCACTGGTCGGCTCAAGCGGCTCAGGAAAGAGCACTCTGGTTTCACTGATACCACGTTTTTATGACCTGACAGGCGGAAGAATAATAATAGGCAAAACCGACATAACAGACTTTGATGTCCATTCATTAAGACGGAATATCAGCACAGTGGCTCAAGAACCCTTCCTCTTCAATAAATCCATTGAATACAATATTACGTACGGCAGTGACGAAATAGATAAAGACAGGATGATGCAGGCGGCGAAAGATGCATATTGTCTGGAGTTTATAGAAAACCTGCCAAATGGGTTCGATTCGATAGTAGGTGAAAGGGGGGGTTCAAACCTTTCCGGAGGTCAGAGACAGAGGCTGACCATAGCGAGAGCTTTATATATTGATCCGCCCATTCTGATACTGGATGAAGCAACAAGTGCTCTTGATTCCGAATCGGAAGAGATAGTGCAGAAAGCTTTGGATAACCTGATCAACAGCAGAACAAGCATAGTAATCGCACACAAGCTGTCTACTGTTTTAAATGCTGACAAGATCGTCGTTATCGACAACGGACGTATAGAATCAGTAGGAAAGCACGCAGAACTTCTTGAAAAATCAGAAATATACTCGCATCTATATACCCTGCAGTTTCAAGGGGGGGCTATGGACTAACCGTTCAGCACGTCGTCAATATTCAGCCCTGATTCTTTATACTCGTTCAGCTTATTCCTGAGGGTTCTGACTGTAATACCGAGCATTTCAGCAGCCTTTGTTCTATTGCCTGCCGTCTCTTTCAGCGTCTTGATGATGAGCTCACGCTCCATCTCTGCTATAGTACCGCCAAACTCTATCCCGGCGTGGTCAGACTGCTCTGTTTCATCCGTTTCTGTATCGGCCGATGAGTAGCTGTCCACGGCGGCAAGCTCCGCCTTGTCTGTCATGAACTGATTGATTGTGATCCCGTGCAGGAACAAATTCCGCTCGTTAATCACACCGTCTTTGCAGAGGACAACAGCCCTCTCTATGGTATGTTCCAGCTCACGTACATTCCCCCCCGGCCAGTCATATTCGAGAAGAGCCTTCTGAGCGTCCTCCGCAAGACTGCACAACCCTTTATTGTTGATCTGGCTGTATTTCTCCGCGAAAAATAACGCCAGTTCCATAACATCTTCCTTACGCTCCCTCAGAGGGGGGGGAAGTTCGATAGAAATAACATTTAATCTATAAAAAAAAGGTCTTCACGAAAATTCCCTGCGTCCACCTCTTTTTTCAGTTCTTTATTAGTCGTTGCGAGTATCCTCACGTTGATCTTCACGGCTTTAGTTCCGCCCAGCCTTTCGACCTCTTTCTCCTGCAGAACACGCAGAAGCTTTGCCTGTAGATGAATAGGAATCTCTCCAAGCTCGTCAAGGAGTATAGTTCCGCCGTCTGCAAGCTCGAATTTCCCAAGCTTCCGCCCGGCAGCACCTGTAAATGCTCCCTTCTCATAACCGAAAAGCTCACTCTCCATAAGGTTTTCAGGGAGAGCGGCACAATTCACCGCAACGAAAGGACCTGTGCCTCTGTTAGAGTTGTCGTGTATAAATCTGGCAAAAACCTCTTTACCAGTACCCGACTCTCCTGTGATAAGGACTGTAGCTTCGCTGGCGGCGACATCACGTGCCAGTGAAAAGAGCTGAGCCATAAATGCGGAACGGAATATTGCAGTATTCTTTTTACGTTTGATCGTCGGTGCGGTCTCCTCTATCTCCAGAACCCGCCTGACAAGTTCTTCTATAACTTCGGGAGCGAACGGCTTGAGGATATAGTCGTATGCACCCAGTTTAAGAGCATCCACGGCGTTATTCACCGTGCCGAAGGCAGTGACAAAACATAGCGGCGTGGTTACACCTGCATCCTGCAGCTTATGCATCATAGTCATTCCGTCTACATTCGGCATCCTCATATCGCTGATAATAAGGTCGAAAGCCTTTTTCGAAGCCTTTTCGAACCCCCCCTCCTGACCATCCGTAGCCACCTCTATCTGCACACCCATACGGCGAACAGTCTCATACATAGCCTCACGCATGTTGTCGTCATCATCAACAATCAAAATCTTCTTAGCTGATAAATCCATACACCTATCCTATAATTGGCAGTTCGACCCTGAAACTGGTGAAACTGCTTCCGTCACTGTCTACTGTTATATTCCCTTCATGTGCCTTTATTATCTTATAAACTATCGCAAGCCCAAGCCCTGTCCCCCCCTTCGCTTTTGTCGTCTGGAACGGGATGAAAAGCTTCTTACGCATATCCGTACCGATACCTGTTCCGTTGTCCGTGACCCTGAAACCGCTCACGCCTTCCTCCGAGAAAGATTCCATGATGATCTCACCCTGAGGTCCTACGGCATCTATGGCATTATGAACGATATTCATAACCACCTGCTTAAAAAGCTCCATATCGCAGCTTATAAGGTGTTCTTCGTCTATTCTGTTGATAAATTTAATACTTTTGTCACGCATGAGATGCTGCATATAGAGTATCACATCATCCACAATATCAGACACATGATGTTCGCTCTTCTGTATCTGTATCTCTTTGGTAAAAAGCAATATATTCGAGATAATAGAATTTATGGTACGAACACCCTTTATGATAGAGCGTGTCAGTTTCTGCCCTGATTCGTTCTTTTTCAGGTCCCTTTCAAGGAGTGATGCAAACAACTCGATGCTCCCAAGCGGATTGCGGATATCATGTGCGATATTTGCAGCCATCTCACCCATAAGCTTGAGCTTCTCGTCACGCTGACGTTCCATTTCAAGATTTTTCAGGTGTGTGATATCGTTTATAACATACACAAAACCTTTCTGTTCGATATTATCAAGAATACCCACAGAGAGCCTGAATGTGAGCCCTTTCACTTCGTTGTCAAAAACACCTGATTTACTGTAGGCTTTCAGCATTTCAAAAAAAACGCCTCTTCGCCGATATCGTCGATAAGCTTGTCCGCAACGGGGGGGTTCTTGACCAGCACAAAGAAATTTGAATCCACAGCCACCACACAGCTATTGGAGTTATAAAGAACCGACTCCAGAAGGTTGCTGAGCTTCGACAGCTCAAGGTTCTTCTCCTGAACCTCTCCGCGAAGCTTCTTCGCCTCATCCTCTATAATGGCGTACTTCTCCTCAAGCTGAATAGAAGCTTTATTAAACTGGTCGAAAGCTCCATCAACATGGCGAGTTCTTTTGTCTGGTCTACTTTTTTAGGTTCTTCCGCCACTCTATCTCCTCCAATTCGCTTCTGGCAGCACTTGCATACACTGAATCCGGAACAGACTCCAGAAGCTCCATAAGGGCATTGGTCGATTCTTCGTTTTTATTCAGTTTCATATATGTTTTTCCGAGATAGTAGAGCCCTTCCGCCCTCTTTTCATCCCTCGGTCTGTGATTCAGTTTAAACTTCTCCAGTGCCGTCACGGCATTCTCAAAGTTGTTACGCTTATAGTAAGCTATCCCCCCCGTATCCAGATAAACCTCATCATAACCTTCAAAACGTGTCGCTTCGTCCTTATCCAGCCTGTTATACAGGTCAAAGAGGATGGTCTCCCGTTTCAGGTCGTCAAAAACGCCCTTGCTGATGCTGTATATCTGTTTAGATGCGTGGGTTTTATCTTTTGTATAGTTTTTCAGCATTTCAATTACATAATCCGGTCTGACAGTCTCAAGCTCCTGCACGATAAAATCTATCATCTTTGGTGAAATATCCGGATTTATCTGATCAGACACACGCCCCCCCAGTATAACCGATGTCATCATATAATAAGGGTTGTTGGTCGCCACCACCTTATCAAGCATATCTGACGATTCCTTTTGCAGCCCCCCCATTTTATATAGTGCAAAGGCTGTATAACTCTTCATCTTGTCCCTGAAAGGTTCGTCACCGCCGGTTGTTATTATATGCGGATTGGTCTCATAAAGGCTTATAATCTTTATAAACTCTTTATTCATATAAAACTCGTCCATGGATCTGGATATTGAATCCACAAGCATTCTTTCCGCCTCGTCTTTGTTTATTCCATTAGGAAAAGACGTCAGATACTCTGAAGCAGTTATGATAGTATCCATAAGATAATCTTTAGAATAAAGCTCTTTCGTGTATGCAAACTTAGCTTCCTGCAGCATAAACATCCACTTCTCGGGATTGATAAGCTCGGTATTTTCGGTCAGGTATTTGGTTAATTCGTCTATGGTCTCTTTGTATCGTCCGTCTGCATACTTATCCCTGATATCGCCGAAACTTATATCCTGTAAAATCTCAAGTGCTTCACGCTTAAACTCACTGTCCGGAAAGACTGACAGCATATCTTCAATCAGCTGTTTAGCTGTCGCATAGTCGGATTTCTTATATGCCTGCCTTGCTTTGGTCAGAGTGATCTGCTGACGGATTCTATAGACCTCTGGCAGTGATTCGGAAGTAAAATTGAGTCTTATAAAATTATTTACCCTCTCGTCCGCCTTGTCGTATTGGTTATTATTAAAATATGCATTGATAAGAACAAGCTCCGCCTCGGATCTTATATCTATGTCTCTGGATTCCAGTGCGGCCTCAAGCTGTTTTTCCCATTCCTGCGGTGTCTTCTCCTCGACATGTCTCCTTGCGTATAACACAGAACACATCAGACCGCCCTTTTTAGTCTTATAAACCTGACGGCATATGTCGAGTCTGGCATCGGTAGCCTTATCATTCCCCCCCTGTTTCGCAAACATTTTTGCCGAGTGATACATAGCGACATCTGCCAGTTCATGTGACGGATATATCGCATACACTTTTTCAAACAGCTCGCGGGCTATTTCGAATTGATTCCTTTGTGCAAAAACATCAGCCATAACGTAAAGCTCGTCAGCTCCTAGAACACCAAGCTGCGACTTATTATCTAAAACAGTCAGAAATGTTTTGTAGGCGAGGTCGTAATCCTTTCGGTTAGCCTGCAAAAGCCCAATTTTAGCTTTCTGAGTTGTGAAGGATTCTTTAAAGTTTTTGATCACTTCTTCATGTGCTTCGATAGCCTTAACATACTGACCGGATTTTGCATATATATCTGCTATGCGTTCGTAAGCCATCTTCCGTATATTTCTGTCTCGCAGACTTTTGATTACGGTGTCATATGCAAATATCGCCTCATTATAAAGCATCGCCATCTCTTTCGCTTCTGCTGATTTGATAAGAGCGTCCTTCTTTCTGAATGAATCGGGAAATTCTTTTATAAAATCATCAAAGACACGGCTGGCAAAGACATAATTGTCGTCAGCCTCTCCCCCCCCATCTCGAAATATATCATCCCCCCCAGCCTGAAAAGAGCCTCCTGACGGTAATAACCCGCAACACCTGAATTCAGCAGGTTTTCTGTCACGGCAAGGGCATACGCATGTTCCCCCCCTTCTGCAATGGACTGGTCGATATCTTTTAATATTTCGTCAGCTTTGGCGTCTTCCAGTATTTTATCAGAGCCTTCAGAACAGGCTTTTCTATGCCGTATCCCAGTTCTATATTTTCACTCTTTTTCACCCTCGCAGCCGTAATAAGTATATCTCCGTTCCTCTTACTGAGGGTGTAGTCTGTATCTTTATAAAAATTTACGGTGAGCATGTGCCCGTCTATGGATATCGATTTAATGAAGGGATCATTGAATTTACTGGCAGTATCAGCCGCCAGAGGGGGGGTGACAAGCTCGACCATTATAAGGCTGTCCCCCCCTTCACTCACGGAGACTATACTATCTGCCATCCCTGACAGGATGAATTCCGAGAAGTGACCGTTATTTTTGACATAAACACCGGCACCCCCCCAGGAATAAAAAAACACAAAAAAGGTTAAAATAAGCAAAAATGTTCTAGTCATTGGTTTATTCTACAATAAGGCAATGAAGCTGGCAACTATCCTTTTAGCGATTCTTTCTTGAATAGGCAGTTTAATCATGGTAACTTATGTAACAAATGTGAGGGATATTATGGCACTAGATCACGGAATATTACTCGAAACAGGAACCAACGAATTTGAAATCGTTGAATTTATTATCAAATCTGAAGGCAAGGTACACCACTTCGGCATAAATGTAGCCAAAGTCAGAGAAGTCATCAGGTTTCCAGAGATCGTAAAAGTACCGGATGCTCACTCGAGTGTTATAGGTACTGCAAATATCAGACAAAAGCTTATTCCTATAATCGATCTTTCCGGATGGCTGGAGCTGAAGTTTGACGATGAGTACAAAGACAAGAAGATCATCGTCACATTCTTTAACCACCAGTACAACGGCTTTATAGTTGATGAAGTTGTCAGAATACACAGAATCACTTGGGCGGATATCAAGGACTACTCCTCTATGACCGACTTCAACTTTGTTGAAACCGTACTTGGTGTCATAGATATCGGCGGCAACCTGATACAGCTTCTGGATTTTGAAAAAATCGTTCTGGAGATGAACCCCCCCGAAACAGGTCTCAAAGCGATAGATATAGATTACTCTAAATCTCACCTGAGAGAAGAAAAAAATTGTTTATCTTGCAGAAGACTCCTCTGTTATCAGGCGTTTTCTCCATAGCCACTTGGAGCAATCAGGCTATCAGACATTCTCTTTTGAGAATGGAAAGCTACTTCTTGATAAAGTTGCAGAGAAAGCACCCGATCTTATTGTTACTGATCTGGAGATGCCTGTGAGAGATGGAGCATCCGTTGTGAAATCAGTTAGATCAAACCCTGAAACGGCTCACATACCCATACTTGTCTTCTCTTCACTCGCATCCGAAGAGAACGAAAGAAAGGTTATGAGCGTGGGAGCTAACAGATTCATCGGTAAGCCTGACACAGATATTCTGGTATTAGACGTAGATAAATATCTTTTATAAAGGAGCAACCATGTTAAAGAAAATTGCACTCATTTCTGTCGCTGCTCTCAGCATTACTGCTTGTGGAGGCAATCAGGAGCTTGTTCAGCAGTCTCTTAATAATATCAAAGATGAGATGCTAGGCATCCAGTCGACTATTGGTGATATGCAGGTTCAGGTTCAGGAACTTGATAAAAATATACGCATGAACACGGAAAGCATTAACAGCAACTCAGACGCTCTTTCTCAGCTTCGTGAAGAGATGACTGTAACCAACTCCGATATTATGGAGATAAAAGAGCGTGTTACAGAGCTTGAAAAATCCAAAATGGAGCTTTCAGAAGCTAAAATGCCACCTGTAGTTGTCAAAGAGGGCGGCGAAGAAGTTATCATAATAGAAGACAATATTCAGGATAAAATCGGACTTTATACATACGCATACGAGCTTTATAGAAACGGCAAATACGCTGAAAGTGAAGCCAAGTTTGACGAATTTCTTAAACGTTACCCTGATGTTGAAAGGTCTGACAATGCTATGTACTGGATAGGCGAAATCAAATATGCACAAAAGGATTACGAAAGTGCGATTATGGTTTTCCAAAAGCTTGTCGACACTTATCCTGCCGGAAATAAAGTGCCTGATGCTCTCCTGAAGATGGGATACAGCTACGGCAATATATCCGACAAAGATAACGCTGTAAAAGCACTCCAGACGGTAGTATCAGATTTCCCTGAGTCGGACGCTGCGAGACTCGCAGGGCAGAAGCTCAGATTCTGGGGGGGCGTAAACTAGAATTAAACCGACAAATTAATATAGAATATATAAATCCCCCCCGGCTCTGAAAAGGTCGGGGGGGATTTTTCGTTGCAACTGAGATGTAAAATCTTGATGTAGTGGTCTATAGAAGCAGACGGTTTAGTATTGATTCCTTGCAGGAAACAAGCTCACGTGAGTAAAATTTATGCAAATAAAATATCAAGCTAAAGACAATCAGTTGATTATTTTTTTCACCATGCCGTATATTGGTTTATGAGAAAAATTAGAGTATTGGCGGTCGATGACGAAGAGAATATCCTATGGATTTTAAAAGAAGGACTCTCCGATGAGAAGATCGACGTCTTAACAACAACAGACCCGCAAACAGCCGAAACATATCTGGCAAAGGATATCGACATATGTCTTGTGGACATCTTCCTAGGTGAACACAACGGGATCAAACTCACCGAAAAGTGGGCGACTGTATTTCCGAAAACACATTTCATCATTATGACAGCTCAGGATACGGGTTCGAATGTTATCGAATCTATCCGTTCAGGTGCAAAAGACTTCTTTTCGAAACCGTTTGACCTGCTGGAGCTGAAAAACAAGGTCATCTCCCTCTGCGGCAATATACAGCAGAATGTCATAAGCGACAGTAAAGAGTACGACTTCGAGACCAAGAACAAAAAGATGCTGGAGATATATAAGCTTATCGGCAAAATCTCCAAGACTAACATAAATGTACTGGTACTGGGCGAATCCGGAACAGGCAAAGAAGTCATAGCCAGAATGATTCATAAGCAGTCCGCAAGGCGTGAGCGTCCGTTTATTCCTATAAACATGGCCGCCATACCCAACGAACTCCTCGAAAGTGAGCTGTTCGGGCACGAAAAAGGATCATTCACAGGCTCTGTGAGCGACAAAAAAGGTAAGTTCGAAGAGGCTAATCACGGAACTATCTTTCTGGATGAAATATCTGAAATGGATATGGGGGGGCTGCAGTCTAAGCTATTAAGAGTCATTCAGGAGAAGGAAGTTACGAGAGTAGGCTCTAGCAAAACCCTTAAACTCGATACAAGGATTATCGCCGCATCAAACAGAAATCTCGAAGAGCTTGTATCATCAGGCAAATTCAGAGAAGACCTGTACTACAGACTGAATGTAGTCTCCATAGAGCTTCCGCCGCTGTACGAAAGAAAAGAGGATGCCGCATACCTGACCAACCACTTCCTGCATAAGCATGAGGACATCAAGAACAAAGTCCTGACATACAGTGAAGAGGTTCTGGACGCTCTCACGGCTTACAGATGGCCGGGGGGGAACATCAGAGAACTGGAAAATACTATCCAGTACGCCATTGTAAATGCGGAAACAGATGTGATAAAACTGGAAGACCTGCCTGCCAAGGTTTTCGAGATGTCACCCGGGGGGCAGGAAAATCAAGCACTTCACACGATCTTTATAAACTGGCACTCGATATTATCGAATCAGAGATACTCTCCGAAGGGAATAATGCATACGATGAGTTTATGAAGATTGTTGAGTATCCAATCATAAAAGCTATCCTTGATAAAACAGGGAACAACAAGTCTGTCTCTGCCAAAGTCCTTGGCATAAACAGAAATACCTTCCGCAAGAAGGTAAGGGAACACGGTTTTGAGCAAGATTCTTAAATTTTTAAACCAGAGTAGAAAGCCTGTCACTTTTAAACAGCTTCTCACTCAGACAGGGCTAGACCCTAAAGCTCTCAGAAGAGAGCTGAAAGGGCTTGTCCGCCAAGGTAAAGCGGAACAATACCGCAACGGCACTTATGTTTCGAGAGTTTCTAAAAGCTCCAAGAATATAGAAAGAGTGGAAAAGAAAACAATATCCGGAAAAATCGACCTGCACCCGGACGGCTACGGCTTTTTGTCAGTAGATACGGGCGGTCGGGATATTTTCATCCCCCCCAGAAACAAGATGAATGGAGCTCTGCACGGCGATAAAGTCCGTGTTAGACCTGAGACATTCAGAGGGAAACAAGAGGGGGGGCATGTAATTGAGGTCACAGAGAGATCCGAACAGCTCATAGTCGGTCGGGTCGAAAACCTCGCAGGATAATACGCATCATCCCAATGACTAAAAAGGTCGCAGGCTTATCTATCTCACTTCAAACAAAGTACAATACGAAAACGACACTATAGTTTTGGTGGAGATGACTCACTTCCCATCGGAAAGGTCAGCCGCCAGAGGGAGAGTTGTCAAAGAACTCGGCAACATAAACGACCCTAGAATAGAGGATGAAATAGTCCTCCACAGGTATAATATCGAAAAGGTTTACCCAGAACAGGCTGTCAGCTATGTGGTTGAAACATCAGGTAAATTGATGACGAATCCGGGTGCAAGAACCGATTTCAGGGATTTAACCACAGTTACCATAGACGGTGAAACCGCTAAAGATTTCGACGATGCTATCTCACTGGAAGTAACAAATGATGAATACATCCTGTATGTGCACATCGCAGATGTCAGCCATTTCGTTCAGCCTGAATCCCCCCCTGTGGACAAAGAAGCATATAAGAGAGGTACAAGTTTCTACTTCCCTGAGTTTGCCATACCTATGCTGCCTGAGGAGCTGTCGAATAACCTTTGCAGTCTCAGACCTAATGAAGACAGGCTCACGCTGACTGCTAAAATATTCTACACCAAAGACGGCAAAAGAAAAAAAATCTGAACTGTACAGATCTATCATCAACAGTGACAGAAGACTGACATACAATTATGTTCAGGATGTTATAAATGGAGACGTTAAAGAGTCCGACAAAGATATCCTTAAACTCATAACGGATTCGAAAATGGTCGCAGAGAAGATAATGACCAGACGCTCACACGAAGGGATGCTGGACTTCGACTTCCCCCCCGAAGCCTCTTTCGAACTGGACAGCAATGGCGAAGTGACCGCCATAATCCCTATAGACAGGATAATAGCTCACAGAATCATTGAGCACTTCATGATCGAGGCAAATGAGGCAGTTTCTGAGTTTCTGGAGAAACGGGCAAAAAAAATCAGTCTACAGAATACACGATAAACCTGACCCTATGAAGCTTGGTGATTTTGCTAAACTCGCCGAGACATTCGGAGTCATGGTTACGGTAAAGGACATCACCCCCCCGAAAGAGGTATCATACATCAATAAGGCTGTAAATGTTTCTGCCTATTCAGAGATACTCGGTTCTGCACTTGTCAGAACATGGCGAAGGCTGAGTATAATACTAACAATATAGGTCACTTCGGACTGGCATCGGAATCCTATACACATTTCACCAGCCCAATCAGAAGATACCCAGACCTTATGGTACACAGGCTGATATGCAACACTCTGTTTGGCACCGACTATCAGATAGAAGCGAGTCTGGACGAAGCTTGCAAGCAATCAACAGAAAATGAACAGAGGGCAGAACAGGCGGAACGCGACATACATAAGTTTAAAAAAAATCAAATATCTTGCAAAACATACGGAAGAGCCTTTCGGAGCTATCATAATGTCTGTGGGAGCTTTCGGTTTAAATATATATGTAGAATCCATTATGCTGAAAGGTACTATACTTCTGGAATCAATCCCCCCCGGAGATATATACCAGTTCAACAAAAAAAAGCTCAAATGGTCAAAGGGCGTATCACGGGAAAATCATACAGAGCATCTGATAATATCGAAGTCATGGTGGAAAGAATTGATATCGATTATCAGGAAGCGTACTTTTATCCTGCAAAAGAATTAGATACTTGATATATTGGTCACTTGTGCGATATACTTTGTTAAACAATAATCGATTTTGGAAGTATGATGTTTAATAAGCTCTTTAACGAGAAAAATATAGGGCGTATCAGTCTTGTGAACATGATCGCCGTCATTCTTGTGCTTACCCTTGCTATGATTGCCTTTATTGTAAGACAAACAAATAATGAATTTGAAAGTGAAAGAGCAACTCTCGTTAAAAATTTTATAGAAGAAAAGAAGAAAAGCCTAAAGCTTGAAGTCGCCAGACTCAATGACTTTGCAACTTTTAATACCACTCAGACAAGAAATACTCTGAAAAAGAACCTGAAAGACAGGGTTATCGAAGCTGAAAAAATGGCTTTGGATTTCCACAGACAACTCATCAACAATATCCCGCATAACAAAGTAGATGCGAATCTGATCAAATTTTTCTCTCTGTACAGTGCCAACAACGAACAGGGCTTCATATACGTAATGGATAAAATGGGGGGGAATGTTATTTATCACCCTAAATATAAAACAGGAACTAACCTCTACAATCTCAAAACGCCTTTCGGCAGTACACCTATACAGACTGAAATCAGCACTGCTTTTTACAGCGGCGGCGGTTTTGTTGAAAATATGCTCCCTGTCGACCTCGGATCTGATACCTTCACTCAGAGGGTCTCCTTCGTGAAGAAGGTAGACATCCACGACTGGTACATAGGCTGTTCGTTTGAAGAGGAGCAGTTATCTGAGATCATTAAATCAAAGATAATCCACCGAATAGAGACAGTTAAATTCAATAATGATGGACATTACTATATTATAAACGCTGAAGGGAAAGGGATCAAACTCCCGGGGGGGAATAAAAGTCTCGAAGGTAAAGATCTGACAGACATTTCCGATTCCAGCGGTGTATATTATTACAAAAACTTACTCTCCTACGCTCTGCAAAAAAATGACCTTTTCGTTTTTCATGAGCACGAATATTTCGACTGGAACAAAAAGACCCAAGCCATATCATATTGCAATATATACGAGAAATGGGACTGGCTGCTCTGCGGAACGGTTGCGATGGACGACCTTACCCCCCCACTTATTAATGCGAAAAACACTGCCCTGAAAAGAAAACTCGCTGACAATAAACAGTACTCTTTTGTCATGTTCCTGATAGCTGCTATCTTTGCGGCGGCAATATCATATCTTTTCTCTATAAACATACAGAAGATATTCTCCAAGTATAAAACCGATATCGAAAACAGAAACAGAGAGCTTGAAGAGCTGAACCTAGAACTCACAAATCAGCTTTATACCGACCACCTCACAGGTCTACCAAACAGAAATAAGCTAGTGAATGATCTAAATAATGTAGATAACCCTATGCTGATCCTTCTGAATATCGACTCTTTTAAAAAGATAAACGAGACCTACGGCTTCATCATTGGTGATTTTGTATTGATTGATGTCGGTGAAAGAATTGCATCATTCGACAATAAATACGACATGAAGACTTACAAATTCCACGGTAACGAATACGCTATACTTATAGATGCGTCACTGAACGATACCGACAGAAAGAGCCTTATGCATGAGCTGACTGATTATCTCGACTTCAGCGTCAGATACGAAGAGCTCGAAATAGAGATAGATATATCAGTAACAGCAGGAGTATCTGCAGAGAAAGGGAATATCTTTGAAAAAGCCGGAATGGCTCTGCGTCACGCCGACAAGAAGAAACTCCCATATCAGGTTTACGACAGCACCATAAACATAGTGGACGAGTACGAAAACGACATCCGCTGGACGAAAATCGTTAAAAGAGCTCTCAATGAGAACACGCTCCTTCCGTATTTTCAGCCGATTGCAAACTCGGCAACGGGCGAGATTGAAAAATTCGAATGCCTGCTGAGACTTATAGACAACAATGAAGTGATAACACCTTTTCAGTTTCTTAATATCATCAAAAAGACAAAACTCTATCAGCATATTACCAAAAGGATTATCACAAAATCTTTCGAGACTTTTGCCGAGAATGATTTCATGTTCTCTATAAATCTTTCTATCGAAGATATAATGGATGAATCCACTTCAAAATTCATCCTCGACCTGCTCAGAACCAGCGGCATAGCAAACAGAGTTATCTTCGAACTGCTTGAATCAGAAGGTATAGAGAGCTTTGAGGTTGTCAACAGCTTCATACAGGACATTAAAGCCACAGGAGCAATGGTAGCCATCGATGATTTCGGTTCCGGATATTCGAACTTCGTCTATCTGTCTGAACTGAAAGTAGATATTATTAAAATTGACGGATCACTTATAAAGAATATCGACAAAGATACTCAGGCACAGATAATAGTCGAAACTATCATAAAGTTTGCTAATCAGCTCAAGATCAAGACTGTAGCAGAGTTTGTTCACTCCGAGAGTGTACAGAAGAAAGTCACAGAGATGGGCATAGATTATATTCAGGGATACCACATAGGTAAACCTATATCAGATATAAAAGACTACGTGATCTAATTATATTCGAAAACCTCTGTACCTTCAGGTATTTCAGGGTTAAAGATATTCTCCGGAAGTTTGATATCAGATTTCACGTTCTTCATTTCTATACGGGTATTATTCCCGTTCTGATCTTTTGTCATGATTCCGTTGACCATACCGTTGCTGATCAGAAACGAGATAGTATCCACACCTAAATCTTTTTTTGGCGATAAGATAAGCTTATCCCCCCCTTCCAGACTCACATTAAAATCATTCTCTATGTCGGCAGGGTTAAGCATAAGACGCATAAAGACGTTTGTGGCCGGAGTCAAAGCCTGAACGACGAGCTGCCTTGTGTCACTGTCGTAATACTTCATTGTTTTTGTATCAAACAGATAAAACTGTCTGTAAGGTTTCAGGTAGTTCCAGTAAGCTTTTTCGCCACTAAGTACGTACATCTTTCCTGAATACTCATCTTCACCGAATCCTTCTATCTCGGTATATTGTACAAAATCGGCGGTATAGCTTTTGATACTCTCAAGCTGCTTAATAATCTCCTTCGCTGAGCCTGCATAGGCAGTCATTGTCAGAAAAACCGATAATATGACAAATATAATTATTCTATTAAACACTTAAGCACCTCTGTATGAATTAAGATATAAATATATACTCATATAGCTTACCTGTAAAGGGGGGGATAACTCTTTACTTGATATTGATAATCGCTATTACTTTATAGCCCCCCCTATCCAAGAGATTCCCTGAACAACACTATCATCTTACTCAATATTATGTCGGAGCATTATTAGTTTTATCTATCAACAAAGACATGTTTATTAATTTTTAACAAATAAAATAATTTAATATTTTTTTAACCTATCAAAACCCGTTATAGAACAAGGATTCTAGAACTTTATCACCCCCCCTATACCCTATATATACTGACTTTAAGCACATTGACAAATCATATAATAAAAGGTATTATCAGTTAAATTGAAGAAGAATTTGAATATAGTTATATGGAGTGCATATGAGAATTAAAAAGTTAATGTCTGCAAACAGAGGAGAAATCGCTATCCGTACATTCAGAGCATGTACAGAGATGGGTATCAGAACAGTTGCTCTGTATTCAGATGAAGACAGATATTCACTTCACAGATATAAGGCTGATGAGGCGTACCATATCGGTGCCGGCCTTGACCCTGTTGCAGCCTATATGAACATAGCTGAAATTATTGAACTCGCTATACAAAAGAAAGTAGACGCTATCCACCCGGGATATGGATTTCTGGCAGAGAACGCAGTTTTTGCCAAGGCCTGCGAAGATGCCGGAATCATATTCATAGGCCTAAGGCTGACACTATAAATATGTTCGGCGACAAAAAGAACGCGAAAGAACTCGCAAAAGCCTGCAATGTACCTGTAATTGAAGGCTCAAAAGGGATCATCCCTACACCTGAAGAGGCACTGGCTGCTTCTAAGGCTATAGGCTATCCTGTTCTTATCAAAGCGGTTGCAGGCGGAGGCGGACGTGGTATCCGTATCGCGAAAGACGAAAAAGAACTGATAGACAACTATGAGTCAGCAAAGAGTGAGGCACTAAAGGCCTTCGGAAACGGCGATATTATCATTGAGAAATATATTGAAAAACCGAAGCACATAGAGGTACAGCTTCTGGCTGACAAGCACAACAATATTGTACACCTCTTTGAAAGGGACTGCTCTATACAGCGTCGCCATCAGAAGCTCATAGAGATTGCACCTTCTATAAGTGTCCCTGACAAAACCCTTGAAGCTATGTATGAAGCAGCTATCAACATCGGAAAAAAATCTGATCTCGTCAATGCTGCCACCGTCGAGTTTCTTGTGGATAAAAATAACGACTACTACTTCCTCGAGGTCAACCCACGACTTCAGGTTGAGCACACTATCACGGAGCTGATCACAGGTATAGATATCGTACAATCACAGATACGTATCGCTTCCGGTGAAAAACTCAGCTCACCGGAGATAGATATAAAAGATCAAAGTTCTGTTGTTAAAAGCGGCTATGCTATCCAGTGTAGAGTTACGACAGAAGACCCAGAAAACAACTTTTTCCCTGATACGGGAGAAATTGAGGCATATAGAATTGCCGCAGGTTTTGGGGGGGGTGCGGTTGGACGCCGGAAATGGTTTTGCAAACGCCAAAATTTCACCTCACTATGACTCCCTCTTGGTGAAGGTGTCCACCCACGCCCACTCCTTTAATCAGACAGCACGCAAGATGTACCGTGCTCTCAGCGAATTTCGTATCAGAGGAGTTAAGACCAACATCCAGTTCCTTGAGAAGGTTGTTGCTCACGAAAAATTCCTCAACGGCGAAATCGATACTACCTTTGTGGATACTCACAAAGACCTTTGCGTATTCGTTCAGCGTCAGGACAGGGCTACAAAATCTCTGAAATTCCTCGCTAACAATATCGTAAACAACCCGTCAGGATCGAAGCTCACAAGCGATATCATTCTGCCGGCCATTAACCCTCCGAGAGTCCCTTACGGAACTCCTGTTCCTACAGGAACAAAAGATATCCTCAACAGACAAGGTGTCGAAGGGGGGGTTATAAACCATCTGCGTTGCTCAAAAGAGGCGTTCTTCACTGATACTACATTCAGGGATGCACACCAGTCTCTTCTTGCGACCAGAGTACGTACAAAAGACATGCTCGACATAGCTGACTACTATGCTCACAACCTCAGCGGACTTTTTTCTCTGGAGATGTGGGGGGGCGGAGCTACTTTTGACGTTGCATACAGATTCCTAAGAGAATCCCCCCCGTGGGACAGGATGGCACAGCTGAGAGAGAAGATACCTAATGTTCTTTTCCAGATGCTGCTTCGTGCCTCTAACGCTGTCGGATATACCAACTATCCTGACAATGTCGTTAAAGAGTTTATTAAGCTTGCCAGCGAAAACGGTATGGATGTTTTCAGAATCTTCGACTGTTTCAACTGGGTAGACCAGATGAAACCTGCCATCGAAGAGGTGAAGAAGAACGGACGTATCGCAGAAGCTGCTATCTGCTATACAGGTGATATCACTGACCCTACAAGGCAAAATACTCACTGAAATACTATACAGGTCTCGCAAAAGAGCTCGCAGACGCAGGTACTGATATCCTCGGGATCAAGGATATGGCAGGACTCCTAAAACCGTATGCCGCAAAGACCCTTATAAAAGCTATCAAAGAAGAGACAGGACTTCCTGTACACTTCCATACACATAATACAAGCGGTAACGCCGAAGCCGCAGCACTCATGCTTTCGAAGCCGGAGCTGATATCATAGATGCGGCACTCAGTTCCATGAGCGGACTGACATCTCAGCCTAATATGAACTCCATTGCCGCAGCACTGGACGGACAAGAGAAGCATTCGACACTCAACAAGAAAGCGATGCAGACCGCATCCGACTATTTCGACAGAGTGCGTAGATACTACTTCCCGTTCGAGAGCGGACTCAAAGCATCAACAGCAGAAGTGTACGAACACGAAATTCCAGGCGGACAATACTCTAACCTCATAGTACAGGTAGAAGCCATGGGACTCATCGACAGATGGGAAGAGGTTCGTAAGATGTACACAGACGTAAACCGTGAACTGGGCGACATCATTAAAGTTACTCCATCTTCCAAGGTGGTTGGAGACTTCGCACTATTTCTAGTCAGAAACAACCTTACGGTTGAAGACATATATGAGAAAGGGGGGGACACCCTAAACTTCCCTGACTCTGTAGTATCCTTCTTCCAAGGGATGTTGGGACAGCCATACGGCGGTTTTCCGAAAGAACTGCAGCGTATAGTCCTAAAAGGTGAAAAGCCACTCGACTGCAGACCGGGGGGGGAACTCCTTGCTGACTTCGATTTTCAGGCTGCCGCGAAAGAGCTTAAGACTCAGTTCGGAAGGGACTTCACACCTGTGGAACTGATCTCATACGCTCTGTACCCTGCGGTTTATAAAGACTATGTTAAGTTCAATACAGAGTATGGTGATCCGTCTGTTTTCTGTACAAATCGTTCTTCTATCCGATGGAGAAAGAGGAAGAGATCGAAATGGACATAGAGGCGGGTAAAACTCTTATTATACGTTATCTAGGTTTAAGCGAGCCGGATGCGAAAGGTATGAGAAAAGTTTACTTCGAGCTTAACGGTCAGCCGAGATCCGTAACAATTAAAGATGAAACACTCTCAGATATCATAAAGTCAAATGCTAAAGGGGGGGATATAAGCAACCCTAAAGACGTTTGTGCACAATGCCTGGCAGCATTACTAAAGTAAATGTAAAAGTGGGAGACAAGGTATCTAAGGGCGACATACTGCTTATCACTGAAGCAATGAAGATGGAAACCAAGATTGCTGCTGCTACAGATGGAGAGATTAGTGAAATCCTCCTCCACGAAGCAGACAAGATAGAATCAGGCGATCTTCTCATGACAATAGCCTAACATAAAAAGCCTGCTCAAAACGAGCAGGCTGCTTTTAATTTTATAATCTTGTAGTAAAAGACCAGTCATTTCGACTGGTCTTTTCAATTTATAGATTAGAATGAGAATCCGAAGTTTACAGAGTATCCGTTGGCTTTATCAGCGAAAAGATATGTAAAACCTACACGTGCTTTTCTCATCAGATTAACAACCTTGCTCCCCCCCTTCTCTTTCTGCTTGGCTTTTGCAAAACCGTAAGAGATACCTAACTCATTATACTGATCGATAAAAAGCTCAGAACCAAAGTATCTCGTATCTGTGACGAAAAGCTCAAAGCTTGTGTCCTTTCTGAGTTTGTCCGCAGGGATATTGAGGTTCAGTCCGTTACGGATAACAGAGTTAGAGATATCCGGATCTATTGAGTAGTCGCCATAGTTGAAAGGTATAGTCTTATAGTAACCAATCATGTTACCCATTGTGAGTGTATACTGGTCGATCTTAAAGTTGTATGCACTTGTAACCGATGAGCTGATAAGCTGAGCAACAGAAGCAAGATCAACAGAACCGACGGCAGTATATCCGATAGCAGGAGTCACACTCCACTCATCTTTGATGAAATATGTAAAGCCGAGACCAAGACCGAAGTTGTATGCCTTAGATCCGTCAACGTCAACCATAGAGATAGGAACTCTGATAGAGAGAGCATTCTTAGAGCCGTCAAACTTAATGGTATAAGCAAGCGGAAGAGCATACTCTTTACTGGAAGTTCCGTCCAGATCATAGTTACTGTATCTAGCAAAGACGGATATCATATTTGCATTTATACCTGAATCAGCATAGTTTTCGTTCATTTCGACCACTTCATCAGTATTTACAGCATAGCCGTAATCCAGACCAACCATACGTGACTGTACAGATGAAGGGTTACCTGCGATAGGATCTGTAGGGGGGGTCTCAGAAACAAGCTCTTTCATCAGCTTAGTTACTGCGGATTCACCGTTCTCTTTAAGCCAGTCCTCAATCAAATCAACACTATCATCTGTCTGTTCCTGCGAAAGTCTCAGTAACGCCAATTGAAGGGATATCGAGTATAATAGTATTGGAGTTAGCCCCTATACTGAGATTGATAGGTACTCCTCTAAAGTTGATAAGACCATTTGCCGCAGATGTATCGGTATAAAGTGAAAGTTTATCCTTAATCTCCGCAGTATCCAAATTGTCTATAACGTCGCTGATAGACTTAAAAGATTGACTCCATGTCTGTTCTGTCCCCCCCAGTCCCGGGTTAGATGTGATAGACAAATCAAATACACCAGCGGAAACACTGGCCGGTGTAAGAAGTGCCACCATTGCAAAAACCAATAATGCTTTTCTAAACATATTCAACTCCTTATAAAATCAAACGTATTAATATCAATTTTATCACGCGAATTAACGGAATCAAATACAATTTATCTTAAACTATTAACATAATCCACTATGAGTGATGCTGTTTTGAGCGGCATTTTGCACATTTTTGAAAGCGTAACCGAGTCAACATCTTCTCTTGTATAGATATCCGGGAACACTTCCAGAACTTTACGTACTGTCTTTTCTCCAACCCCCCCCTCTATGGACAGAAGCGGCGATTTTTTGAAATTTTTAAGTGCCAATTTCCTGCTGTACTCAATAGCAAACCTATGAGACTCGTCTCTGACTTTCTGGATAAACAGCAGTACGGGGGGGTCGTTTCGTTTAAGGTTGAGCGGGTTTTTACGCCCCCCGGAATATGAACAGACTCAATGGATTCTTCCTGTTTGTCTTTCATATATTTTATGCTTCTGCCTTTAGATATTGATATAAACTCGGCATCATAGTCTATATCTTTTGCAGCCTTTATGGCAGAGTTTAGCTGTCCTATACCGCCATCCACCACATAAAGATCGGCAGGTTTCTCTGTCCCCCCCTCTTTCACATTCGCGAACTTACGGCAGAAGAGTTCATATATACTGGCGAAATCATCATTCTCGGCACTGGCTATGCGATATTTTCGATATCCGGGCTTGGAGAACTCTCCGTCCACAGCAACAATTGAGACACCAACTGTCCCGCTCCCCCCCCAAGATGTGAGATATCCACGCATTCAATCCTTTTGATCTCAGCCTTAAACCCTAGTATCTTTTTCAGCTTTTCAGAAATATCTTTCCGTTTTGCCAGCTTATTTAGATACAGCTCTGTCTGCATCTTCGCATTCTCAACACACAGCTTTTCGACACTTATAAAGCCGCGTTTCCTGAATCTGATACTCCTGCCTGCCTGCTGTGCAATGGCATCGCTGAGGCAGAATCATCATCGAGTCCTGACACATATATCATCTCAGGGTAATTCCTGAGTATCGAATATGTCTGAAGCACAAACGACTCGATTACATCAGAAGGCTCTTCTATCTCTTCAAGTATTTCCGTTTTGCTCCCTATGACTTTTCCGCCGCGGACAAACATGGTGGTTATACCGCTAACATTTTCAAATGTATGAGGCACAAAAACATCGATGCTGCTGTTCTCATCAGGCATTACAACCGTCTGTTTTATGAACAACTTAGATAAACCCTTTAATCTGTCACGCATGAGGGCTGCTTCTTCGAAGTTCATTTCGTCCGAGAATCGAAGCATCTCGCTCTCCATATGCTCTTTCAGCCCTTCCACATCCCCCCCTTTGAAGAATGCACGTATCTGCTCCACCAGCTGTTTATACCTGTGCTTGCTTATAAGGTTCTCGCAAGGTCCTAGGCACTTTTTTATCTGATACTTAAGGCAGACACGACCCTCTTTAAACTTTGCCTCTCCGCATGATCTCAGCGGAAAAACTCTTAGTATCTCTTCAACTATGGATCTAAGGTTTTTCACATCTACGAACGGACCGAAATATTCACCCTTCTCACCTGACTGACGTACAATTTTCAGCTTAGGGTACTCCCCCCCTTCTGTTATCAGGATAAACGGATAGCTTTTTGAGTCTTTCAGACGGACGTTATATCTTGGCTTTTCGGTTTTGATTATATTATTTTCAAGCAGCAGAGCCTCGGACTCGGACGATGTTACAACGAACCTCACATCCTTTGCCGCCTGAAGCATTTTTCTTGTACGGATGGGTTTGCCGTCTATATCTGTGAAATACGACGAAACTCTATTGCGAAGATTCTTTGCTTTTCCCACATAGATGATTTCGCCATTTTTTTTGCGATGTATAAATATATCCCGGGATTTTCGGGAATATCTTTTAAGACAGGTTTAAACATACTCAGATTATATTAGAAATAAGGTGTGTGGTCAATTTATTGGAGGGTTTAATTTATCCAGAAGAAACAGGTCTTCGACCTCATCACAAACAGCTTTTGAAGCCATAAAATGACGAAGCCGAAGATATCTTACTATTTAAAATGTGATTATTTTCGCTCCGCTCTTCAGCATCTCCGTTACGGGTTCTCCCATGTATTTAACATCGATGCCTAAATTCTCTAAATCGTCGGCAACACCGTATATATCGGCGTTCTCTCTACATGCCGAGACGTTTATCCCTGCACGCATCATGTCTTTGATCTTCGACTGGATTGAGGTATTCTCAGCCAGAAGCTTTGCAGACGGTCCCCCCCAGATCACAAGATGAACTATACTCCACCAGTCTCTGCATTTTGCGTTCAGCGTATACATAAAGACGGTCGAGTGAGCCACCTCAGGGTCAGAGGAGCTCCAGATAACAGCAAGTTCATTATTATCTAATTTTGTTACCATAACTTCCTCCTCAGATATAATTGTCATACTTAATCATATTATATAATCGGAGAATTGCAACCCAAATTGAGATAATTTTTATCTTGTTTTAATATATTTTAAAGGCACTCCGAAAAGTGCCTTGTATACAAAACCGAAAAGCTAATGTGAGCAGCTATGAGTCCCGTGCGAACAGGTCTGCATATTCTCACTAAGCATTTCCAGCTCCCCCCCATTGATAAATGCCTGCACATCGTCAGAAATAACGCCCGACTTGGACTTGGCAACACTGATCCCCCCCCTGAGGAGAGCTTCACTATCGCACCTCGTCCTATACCGCCGACAACAACCGTGTCAACTTCTCTGCCTGCAAGTGCAGCGGCAGGGTTGCACGCACCGTGCTCGTGCTTCATATTCTTATTGTCTATAAAATCAAGCTCCTCAGTCTTAGTATCGTATAATACGAACCCGGGAGCAGAACCAAAATGACCATATACCTTGCTGTCTATACCGTTATTCTCTTCTACAGGAAAACAAACTATCATACTTTCCTCCTTTATTAATTAGCAATATATTAAGCATATGCTCATAAGTCAACTATTATATTCTATAGTTTTTCTTTTTATTGTATTATTGATTATGAAACTATTCGGCATACTTCTGACGGGTTTACTTCTGTTCTCCGCCCTCTATGCACCACAACCGGTTTACCCTGTGCTCATAGCTCAATTCGGCATTGAAGCCACCGACGTTGCACTCTTACAAACTGCAACTTTTATACCACTAGCTCTTTCACCTGTCTTTTACGGTTTCATAATAGACAAAACGTCCCCCCCACTGAAAGTGCTTCGGATTTCGCTTCTTCTCATAGCTGTCGGTGAGTTCTTCTTTGCGTTTTCAACGTCTTTTTATATGCTTCTTACTGCCAGATTCTTTCAGGGTTTATTCATACCTGCAGGTATGATATCAGTCGTCAGCTACATATCCACTACTTACAAAAACGACAGCATTCAGAAATATATAGCTTATTATATGGCTTCCACTATGGCTGGCGGAGTTGCAGGGAGAGTCTTAATAGGTTACTTCTCTACGACATACGGCTGGCGAATCAGTTTTGTAATCTTGGGTGTATCAGTCCTTATCTGTTATATGACGATTAAAACCCTCGCCGATAGTCAATCTGCCAAAGAAAAAAACTCATACCTGCCTAACAGATGTTTTGAGGCATAAAGAATATCTGAAACCTATCTTCACAGCCTTTTTTGCGTTCATAGTCTTTTCTTCTATCATGAATTACTATTCTATAAGACTCAAGGAGCTATCCCCCCCTGAGCTGAATGAGTTCTACATAGGGTTAGCTTATACAGGGAGTCTTTTCGGCTCTTTAACGGCTTATATGACCCCCCCTAGGTTTGCTTCATTATTAGGCTCATACAGACTGACTATGATCTCTGCTTTCACGGCTATGCTGGCGGCTCTCATCCTCTTCAGGATACCTGCGGTGAACATAACTGCTGCCACCCTATTCCTGTTCTGCGGAGCATTTATCGTAATCCATTCCAGCTGTTCAGGGTTATTGAATAAGTATGCAGACGTGAGCAAAGGTTCTGTAAACGGTGTTTATTTCTCGGTATATTACATCGGCGGCGTGATAGGTACGTCTTTACCTGGTTACGTATATAAGCTCTCAGGATGGAACACTTTCCTGACGGTTCTCACTGTGTCCACAGCCGCAGGATTAGTGCTTGCACTCACATCAAAGATCGAAAATCAAACCCACTCCGGCTGAAACGTAACATGTCCTATGTGATACTTTTCCCGCAGATCGTGCGACAGTTTCTCGATGATCTCGCAATACTCATCCTTATCACTTTCATCTAATATGAGATGTGCCGTCAGACAATACATCTTATGGGTCACTTCCCATACATGCAGGTCATGCACCCCCCCTTGTATCTTATATCCGTTTGAGCTTATGAATTCTTCAAGCTCGGATATATTCACGGGTGACGTCTCCAAAAGTACATTCACGGAGCTTTTGAACAGTGAATAAGACCATTTTGCAATGACTACAGCCACCAAAAGAGCAATGATAGGATCTATGATCACCCAGCCTGTGTAGTAGATTACAACTATCCCTATAATTATCGCCACGGAAGATACGGTATCCGCCATCATATGAAGAAAGGCAGAGCGAAGGTTGATATTCGACATATCCCCCCCCTTCATCAGTATCACCCCCCCTGTTAACACGTTTACCGTAAGACCTATGCATGCAACTATTATTGTTGTTCCTGCATCTATCGGCTGTGGATTTATAAACCTTTCAAATGCCTCATAAAGAATCCATATTACCGATAGGCCTATAGTAACGGCATTCACAAAAGCGGCTAAAACCTCAACCCTATGATAGCCAAATGTTTTCTCCGCAGGTGCAGTTTTATTCGCCAGAATAATTGCAAAATAACTGATCGCAAGTGCAAACGAGTGTGTGAACATATGGATAGCGTCACTGATAAGTGCCAGCGAGTTAGCCAATATCCCGAAAGCTATCTCAAGCAGCATAGTCGTAAAAGTGATCAGCAATGCTATACTCAATACTTTTTTTTATCCGTCCCCCCCCTGTAATCGTGGCTATGATCTTGGCTGTGATCATGATCATGATGATGGTCGTGGCAATGACCGTGGCCGTCTGCTACATTTATAGGGGGGGCGTGTTCGTGACCGCCAAAAATACATTTATCCATTTTATTTACCGAATACCTTTAATATTTCCAGAAATTTTTCAAGCTGTGCCTGAGCTTCGTCCCTGTCGCTCTTCCTCATGTCATCTACATATGACCTTTCGCATATATCTCAAGATATTCAGTCATCATTGAATGCACTGCCCCCCCCTTTACTGATGCCAGTTTATGCACCAGTTCATAAGGGTCTTTAAACTCGTAGTTTTCATCACCCAAACTATCTTTGATAGAATTAACCTGACCGGATATTCTGCTTATTCTGTTATATAGTTTCTTTTTTGCTTCTTTAGAATGTGACATATGAACCTCATATAGTATAGGGGGGGGTATACTATATATTTAAGTTCTTTGTCAACAAAAAAAGGCACACCCGAAAGCATGCCTTTTGTATATTATTTTCAACAGTCAACAATTACTCGTTAGGCTGCCACTCTTTCCACACCTTACCTACAAGGTCAGGTCCCGGCTTAAGTATTTTGCCACCCGGCTCCCAGCCGGCAGGACATACTTCGCCGCCGGAAGTAGCACGCACATGCTGAAAAGCTTTGACTTGTCTGATTGTTTCTGTGATTTTTCTACCTACAGGCGGAGTAAGAACCTCCATAGCCTGAATAACACCATCAGGGTCGATTATAAATCTGCCTCTGATATCTACACCTATACCTTCGTCGTAAACACCGTAAGCTTTACCAAGCTCACCTGAACCATCTGAGATCATCGGGAATGGAACTTTCATCTTTTTGATCATTTTTGAAAGCTCTTCCTCTTCCCAAATTTTGTGAACAAAAACACTGTCTACGCTTGCGGATAGAACTTCTACCCCCCCAAGACTTTGTAATTCTTCGTATTTTTCTGCGACCGCAGAAATCTCAGTAGGTCAGACGAATGTAAAGTCGCCCGGATAAAAACAAAGCAGAAGCCATTTCCCAACATAATCAGAAAGCTTAACAGGCTTAAATTCGCCATTAAAATAAGCATTTACTTCAAAATCTGGAGCCGGTCTGCCAACCCTTGCCTGACTCATAGTTGATACCTCCTCTTTAGTCTCTGTAGTTGCCGTAACAGATTCTTCTTTATCGACTTTTGCGATTTCGCCTCTGCTACAGCCTGCAGGTTTGCTACTCATATAGCACCTCCGATTCTCAATAATACCACACGAAAAGCTAAAAATTCAATCATTATATGGAAAAATTTTATCATTTAATTATTTTTCTAACAAATATATCATTTGATTATTATTCCAATGGTATAATATTATATATCTACAACAAGGAGGATATGAATGAGACACGAAACGAGTATTAAGTTATTGAATGAAGCTGTAGCAGATGAGATGACAGCAATCCACCAATATATGTATTTTCACTTCCACTGTGATGATCAAGGGTATGATCTTCTTGCAGGGATGTTCCGTAAAACTGCGATTGATGAGATGATGCATGTCGAGAGGTTGGCTGAGAGGATTCTTTTCCTCGGCGGCGATGTGGAGATGAAACCTAATGCTGACGTTCAAAAGATCCACGACGTAAAGCAAATGCTGGAGATGTCCAGACAACTGGAAGACGATGCCACTGAAATGTATAATAGATTTGCTAATGAGTGCGGAAATGCAAACGATTCCGTGACTAAAAAAGTATTTGAGGACTTAGTCATGGAAGAAGAAGGGCATTTTGATAACTTCGACAACGAGCTCGATAATATGGCTAGGTTCGGAGAGAATTATCTTACCCTGCAGGCAATTGAACGTGCAAAAACACGTGGAGCCGGCGGACCGCCGCAAGCCTGATACTAGTATCAATTGAGCCCGCCTGAAATGCAAAGGCGTTCGAAAGATATGTAGTTGAATAACAACATGATGAGTCATTCTGAGTGAACGGAATGAGTGAAGAATCTAGCACTGTCAGAGAATCCAAGGGTTCAGATCCTTCGCATATGCTCAGGATGACAGGAAAACATCTTCTTGAAACAATAAATCCCCCCCAACTTTATTACAAAGATTGGGGGGGATTTTTGTGTTTAGACTTAAAACGGTTTTTTTTATAACCCAAGGATATTCTTAGCTTATACAGTCGCACATACATGAAATATTCTTAGAGCTGCACGCAAGATTAACCGTCAGGCAGATCAATGATCCGCTTCTGAACAGCTCTATATTCTCTCTGACATTCCCTATACCGGCACGGATAGCCTGTATGCCAGCATTCTGGAGGTTTTTAAGTGCATCAGGGGGGGATATCCCGTTAATAATCACCACATCGACCTTCTCGCCCCCCCCGAAAACCTGCACAGCCTTGCAGTTATCATGTTCGGCACTTGGGCACATATTGTTGATGTATTTATACTCTTCGGTCTCCGTATCAAAAATCAGATAGCCCTTAGCATCACAAAAGTCATTATGAAGTTCGCTATCAAGCTCTTTATCTTCTCTAACAGGGAAACTAAGTTTCATATCAAATCTCCAAATAAAATGTTTCGCTGATTCATATAATATACTTTTTTAGTGTTAATTCAAGCCATAGAAATTTTCAACTATTACCACGCTTCAGCTGAAGAAGACCTATCCCCCCCATAAGGATAAACAGACTGCCACTTACCTTCTGAAATAATGAAACTCCCTTAGCATTCATTAACAAACTTTTGCTTGTTTTTGACAAAAAACCATAACTAACAAGTGACAAAAATGAAAATAACATAAATATTGTTGTCATGACGATAAACTGCGGAAATATGTAATATTCAAGATTCAAAAATTGCGGAAATAAAGCAGTGAAAAACAATATAGGCTTAGGATTAGTAACAGCCAGCAGAAAGCCCTCTTTAAAATATGAAAAACCACTCCGTTTCTCTAGGGTGTTGATACTCAAATTATCATGATACAGCTGCTTACCGTTTCTGAACTGACGTATCCCCCCCAGATAGATTAAGTAAAATGCACCTATCAGCTTAACAATGCCGAATAATGTTGCAGAAGCCAGCATCAACGTTCCAAGCCCAGAAATAGAGATAGTCGAAAGTACTAAAAGACCAATGATATTTCCAGATGAGGAAAGGGTCACGACCCTCATATTCGCAGTTATTCCGTTAGTTATAGCTAGAAAAATAGCAGGACCGGGGGGGCTGATTATGTAAAAAAATGACACTATAGAGTACATCAACAATACTTCACTGTTCATTACACACCTCTATATAGTTTTTGCATATATTAACAAATATGTACATAAAAAAGGCTTCGCCATAATGACGAAGCCCTCCTGTTACCCCCCCACTCCACATGCCGCCAGAGTCTGATATTTAATGAATTTTATTACTAATCAAGCTACTTTGAAGCAATCAATTGCGTTCCTCAGACTATCCGCTTGTACCTCTATATCACATACAGTTTTGGAAACTTCAGCGACGGCATGAGAGCTTTCCTCTATTCCTGCCGAAATCTGTTGAACACTATCGTTTATCTCATTGAGTGCTTTATTCTGTTCATGCACAGCCGTCTCAATAAAATTGTTCGAGTCCCCCCCTACATCCTGTATCGATGAAGTAATATCTTCAAAGATAATATTGGTCTCATGTATAACGCTTACTCCACTTTCAACCATTTTTTCTGATAAACTCATATTTTCAGTTGCACTGGTTGTCTCGGTCTGCAGCGAATATATGATTTGTCCAATCTCTTGAGTGGCTGTCTGTGTTCTTTCGGCGAGTTTCCTCACTTCGTCTGCCACAACCGCAAATCCTCTGCCTGCTTCTCCTGCTCTGGCAGCCTCAATAGCGGCATTTAACGCAAGCAGGTTAGTTTGATCTGCGATATCATCTATCACACTCAAAATATCCTTAATATCAATACTTGATGTATTCAAATTACTGATTGTTACAGATAACTTACCGGTTGCCTGCTGTATGGATTGAATCTGTTCATTCACATCTGCAAGTCTTTGCTTACCTTTATTTGCCATTTCAGTCGAATGGTTCGCTTTCTCTTTTGCCGTCTCAACACGCTGTAAAACCTCTTGTGATGAGACGGTCATCTCATCCATTGCACTGGCGACACTCCCTACCTGCGATGATTGCTCATTAAATGTAGCGGAAAGCTCATTTGCAGTCGCTGATAACTCGCTTGTAGCTGATGCTACAACTCCAGAGTTCTCCATAGTTATGCATATTGTATTATTTGTTGCATGCACGAATTTACACAGACTATTGATAAGGCTATACAGTTCATCTTTTGCTTTGAATAGTATATCTTTCGACTCGATTAATTCATCTATATGCGTTAAATCTATTTTATTATTTGATTCTTCATCATCACCGACTATTTTAAGAATGGATTCAGTGATTTTCTGTATTTTTACTATAAGGAGTTTTCTTAGGAAAACTGCGGTTATAACGACCATAATAATCGTCACTACGCAGGCCATAATACTTGTTATCATTACGATTCTGCTTGCCGCCTTTCCCGCCTCGGCATTATCTATTTCAGATACAATGGCCCAGCTTGCATCAAAAAAAATCAAGGTGTTCGTATGCACTTAGAACTTTTTCCCCCCCTCTATAGTCCACAATCAATTCAGCACCTGAGTCTCCGGCAAGAGCCTTGCTTGTCGCAATAGTGTCTATCTTATGTACCCCCCCTATTGTAGTTTTCATCAATTCTACGTGTTCATTTTCTATGTCGTCTATAAATCTGCTGTCACTCCGCATTAATTTATCTTCACCTACAAGGTACACTTCTCCTGAATCACCAAGCCCCCCCGCTTCCTTATATCGCCCGCCGAAACCCATTACATTATTAATCATAACGGTAGGCACTTGGAATGCTAAAACACCTATAATATTATTTTCGTGATACACAGGTGATCCGATAAATGCCGCAGGCACATTCCTGCTTGGTTCATAAGGGCTGAAATCATCAAATGCCACCTCTCCAGCCTTAAGTTGCTTAGCTTTTCGGAAAACATCCGCCAACCCGGATTTACTATACGGACCATTGATAACATTCGTTGCATAATCATATTCTTTGGCAGAGGAATAGAATATATCCCCCCCTTTTGAACTGATCATAAAAATGTCTTCCAGCCCATACTTCTCTAGAAACACATTAAATATTGGATGATACTCCGAGTGAGCATTATGATATGAATCGAGAGAAGCACTTGATGATTCAAAAGCCATATTTTTTTTCGTTTAGAATATAATAGTATTGTGCAAGAAGCCCATTTAAATCCGACGGTAGATACCTCTCAGTAGAACGCCTTGGCTCAATCCCTTCAAATCGATAATCAACAAGATTGAGATATCCGTCATTATAAGCTCCTGTCAATTTACCACGTAACACATCAAGATTTTCAATGGCAACAGACGCCAAGTTAAAATATCCGTTCTCTAATTCTGTAAAAGCATCAACTGTAATCTTATTTTCAGAAAGAGCAGTCAATAAACTTCTTAGATTTTTTTTCAACGCTTGTTATTTCATCAGCTTTTGCTGTTTTGACAGCAGTCAATTTAAGTAGGTATGCATTTCTGAGACTTTGAGTTATCTCTATAATTGCAAACCCTACCGTGATAGTAACCAACAGAACTAAATTAACAGCGACAAATATGGTCAATTTTGTTCCTATCCCTCTATTGTTAAACATAACACCCCCCCTCCACATAAGTATTGTTAAGTCTAACATGTTAATATGTTTACTAATGTTGAATAAACAATCTTCACATCATTCACAAAGTTGGCTATGTATCTAATTATAATGGGTAGACCAAAAAGGATTGGGCACTAAGAGATTATTTAATTTACTAACACAAGTTTAGAGAAAAATTTACATTATTCCAATAAAATGTATTCTTTTTGATTTATTATTTGTCTAAATATCGATCATTTTGCATTATTTACAAAAGTTACCACAATATACACTACACAAATAAGAAGAAATATTATTAACCTAACAAAAAAAGGCTTCGCCATGATGACGAAGCCTTTCTATTATTAGTTACGCTAAAGTATCTCAGGTGGATTTATTCACCTATGATACCGATAAGAAACAGAATAGTCTGTTACTTTGCTGCTTTAGCAGCTTTAGCAAGCTCGATACCTGCTATGATAGCGTTCTTGTTAAGCTCTTCAGTACCTTTTGGTACACGAGAGAGAACAGCTTTTTCAAGTGTCTCAGGAGCAACAAGTCCACATATTTCATTAAGAGCACCGAGAGTTACAACGTTAGCAACCATTGCTTTACCAACTTTCTCAGCGGCAGTTCTAATGATAGGCATCATATATACATCCCAGTTACCTGCAGGAGCTTTCTTAACCATGAGATCATCAAGGATAAGGATTCCGCCGTCTACAAGGTCTTTGGAATATTTATCAGCAGCTTCCTGTGTGAGTGCAACAAGCACTCCGGGAGCCATTACTTTTGGGTAGTAGATTTCCTCGTCTGAAATAATAACTTCAGCTTTGGAAGCTCCACCTCTGGCCTCTGGACCGTAAGACTGAGACTGGATAGCCTTCTTGCCTTCGAATACAGATGCGCCAGCTGCGAGGATAATTCCGGCAGTGATCATACCCTGACCGCCGGAACCACTAAGTCTAATTGCGTGTCTAGCCATTTTCAAACTCTCCTTAGCTCAGTCCGACGTTAGCGTCGTATGCTTCGATAAACTCTGCCTTCTCTTCTTGGTGAAGAACACCAATAGGGAATTTGCCTGCCTGCTCTTCAGCAGTCATCTTGTCCCACTGTGCTTTATTGACAGAGCTGGCTTTTTGCCACTCGATCATTGCAGCAGGGCTTGCAAGTTTGTTCTTACGGCCGTAGCCTGTAGGACAACCTGCGATGATTTCAACAACGGAGAAGCTTTGTGCTCAAGAGCCTGCTTCATAAGTTTTTCCATTGGTACAGCGTGGTAAGTTGTGCTTCTGGCAACAAATGTTGCACCGGCACCGATAGCAAGCTGAGCAATGTCAAACTGGTTGTCGGAGTTACCGTATGGAGATGTTGTTGCACGTGCATTTTTAGGTGTAGTAGGTGAGTACTGACCACCGGTCATACCATAGATATGGTTGTTAAACACGAAACAAGTAATATCAATATTACGACGGCAAGCGTGGATGAAGTGGTTTCCACCGATAGCTGTCATGTCTCCGTCACCGCCGAGAGCGATAACGTTAAGTTAGGGTTAGCCATCTTAACACCGGTAGCGAAACCAAGTGAACGGCCGTGTGTAGTATGAAGAGTGTTAGCATCTATATAACCAGGAAGACGTGAAGCACAACCGATACCTGATGTTAAAACAAGCTCATCTTTGCTCCAGCCAAGTCCGTCGATAGCACGGATCATAGATTTCATGATTATACCGTAACCACAACCTGGACACCAGATGTGTGGGATTTTACCTTCTCTGAGGTATTCAGCGTAATTATAAGCCATGATTAGTTACCCTCCTTAATTTTGTTAAGGATTGTTACAGGTGTAATAGGCTCAGAGTCAATCTGATGGATGCCTTGAATAGAAGGAACAGTTCCTTCCATAACACGCTGAACTTCAAGAATTGTCTGACCGAGGTTCATCTCAGGTACGATAATTCTCTTTACTTTACCTTTGTATTTCTCAAGATGCTTATCAGGGAACGGCCAGATAGTAAGTGGTCTCATGAGACCTACTTTAATACCTTCTGCTCTTGCAGACTGAACAGCTTCTTTAGCAGAACGTGCAGTAGAACCGAATGCAAAGATGAGTATTTCAGCATCATCACAGTCAACTTCTTCTACTTTCACGATATCATCATAGTTATCGTCGATTTTCTTTTGCTGACGGATCTCATCTGCCTGAGCAAGTTTACCATCGTTTGAAGGGAAACCGTCAGGAAGGTGGTTAAGACCTGTGATGTGGTATCTGTATCCAGAACCAAAGTCAGCCATAGGTGCTACGCCATCTGCTTCAGGAGCATATGGGAGGTAGTCTTTAGGGTCGCAAGTAGGACGCTTACGATCTATAACTTCAAGATCGCCTGGTTCAGGCATTTCAACTGCTTCTCTCATGTGACCGATGATTTCATCAGTAAGGAGGATAACAGGGATTCTGTATTTCTCAGCAATGTTGAAAGCTCTGACTGTCTCCTCAAGCTGCTCTTGAACAGTTGAAGGAGTGAGTGCTACTGCAGGGTGGTCACCATGTGTTCCCCCCCAACGAGCCTGCATAACGTCAGATTGTCCAGGACCTGTAGGAAGACCGGTAGAAGGTCCGCCTCTCATAACGTTTACGATAACGCATGGAATCTCTGTGAGATAACCATAACCAAGGTTCTCCATCTTAAGGGACATACCCGGTCCGGATGTTGCAGTGAGAGATTTTCTTCCTGCGATAGAACCACCAAGAGTCGCTGCCATAGCGGCAATTTCATCTTCCATTTGCACGAAACGACCACCAACTTTAGGTAGTCTAGCTGCAAGTACTTCTGCTACTTCAGTGGAAGGTGTGATCGGATAGCCGCCGTAGAATGTACAACCAGCGTACAGAGCACCTTCACATACTGCTTCGTTCCCCCCCTGAAGGAACTTTACTTCTTTAGCCACAAATTCCTCCTTGTTATTTTTTTATAAACTTCGATCGCGAAATCAGGACATCTGAGTTCGCACTGCATGCAAGCTATACACTTGTCTAGATCTTTTACTGCCGCTTTGAAATCTTTCATTTCAAGAGCATCGACAGGACAAAGTTCTACACAAATCTCACAGCCTTTGCAGAGGTTAACATGAATGTCGATTTTTTTCTGCCTTAGCCATTTACCTCTCCTTGTTATCATTCGAGATTCTGTAATCGAATTTATCTAAAGGGGGGGGCTAGTCGAGCCCCCCCCTTCATATCCAAAACCATATATACAAAAGTGTAAGTTTATACTCCGTATTAACGCAATTGTCAAACAAAGTTATTATCCACTACTTTTTCTTTTTTCCGAGTACCTCAGCGACCTTTTTACCTATGTCGGCAGGAGACTCGACAACGTGAACTCCACATGCAGCAAGAGCTTTCATCTTAGCCGCCGCAGTATCGTCACCACCGGAGATGATAGCACCTGCGTGCCCCCCCATCCTCTTGCCTTTTGGAGCTGTCTGTCCAGCGATAAAACTAACAACAGGCTTAGTAAAATTCTGTTTGATCCACTCACCTGCTTTCACTTCTGCCTGACCGCCTATCTCACCTATCAGAACAACACACTCAGTCTGTGCGTCATACTGGAACATCTCCAGAAGGTCGATGTATTTAAGACCGATAATAGGGTCACCACCGATTCCGACGCATGTAGACTGGCCGTATCCTTCTGCACCAACCTGCTTTACAGCTTCATAGGTCAGTGTACCAGATTTAGAAATGATACCGATTGTACCCGGGGGGGTATGTATCTCGCCCGGCATAATACCCATCTTACATTCACCAGGAGTAATTACGCCCGGACAGTTAGGACCAATAAGCATGGTCTTTGATGAGCTGGTCTTCATCAGCCTCTTAACCATGATCATATCCTTAACAGGGATACCCTCTGTGATACATACACAGAGATCAAGGTTAGCATCTACCGACTCAATCACTGCATCAGCAGCGAATGGAGGTGGAACATATACTATAGAAGCGTTAGCACCAGTCTCTCTGATTGCTTCTTCTACTGTGTCAAACACCGGTGTTCCGTCAACTTCGGAACCGCCTTTACCCGGAACAACACCTGCAACGATATTTGTTCCGTATTCTCTCATCTTCTGTGCATGAAACTTACCCTGAGCCCCCCCTGTAAGCCCCCCCTGCACCAGAACTTTGGTTCTGTTATTAACAAGTATGCTCATCTGTGCCCCCCCCTTATTTAGTCTTTCTGGATTTTTTTAGTAGCAGCTTCAGCTTCTTCAGCCAGCTTGACAGCTTTTTCAGCCGCATCAGCCATGGTGTTACCGACTACGATGTTCAGGCCCTTCTCTTTAGCACCATCTTCCAGAATCTTTTTACCCAGTTCAACGTTTGTACCGTCGAGTCTTACGACTATGTGTCTGTCCCCCCCCGGAACTTCGTCCGAGGCATTCAGTACACCCTGAGCAATGAGGTCACAGCGGACAATACCGCCAAATATATTTACGAAAATTACCTTCACCTGCGGGTCTGTGAGGATAATCTTAAAAGCTTCCCTAACCTTATTAACATCTGCACCGCCGCCAACGTCAAGGAAGTTGGCAGGCTGTCCGCCGTAAGACTTAATGATGTCCATAGTCGCCATTGCGAGTCCGGCACCATTAACCATACAGCCGATGTTCCCTTCCATGCTTACATAAGAGAGATCAAAAATGCTCGCTCTAACCTCCTGAGGTTCGAGTTCACCATAATCTTTCATCTCTTCGATGGCTCTGTGCCTGAATAAAGCGTTCTCATCCACTGCCATCTTAGCATCGAGCAAACTATGTCGCCTGCACCTGTTACAACAAGTGGATTGATCTCAAGCATCATTCCATCGTGATCAACAAAACACTGATAGAGCTTGTTAGCTATATCCGCAAACTTATTAAGAAGTTTCGGATCGAGTCCCATCTTCTTGGCTATCTTTCTGCCAAGAAACTGTCCCATGCCGGTTACGGGATTGATACGTTCCTTGATGACCTTTTCAGGGGGGGTCCTCTCGGCAACTTCCTCAATATCCATACCGCCCTCTGAACTGGCAATAATCATATGCTGCTCAGAGTCCCTATCAACAAGAAAGCTGAGATATATCTCTTTCTCTATATCTGTCGCCTTCTCTACCAATATTCTGCGGACTATCTTACCTTCAGCACCTGTCTGTTTTGTAACGATCTTCATACCAAGCATGTTGGCAGAGAGGTCGTACAGGTCACTGAAAACGTCTACAACTTTGACACCACCGGCTTTGCCTCGTCCACCTGCGTGAACCTGAGCTTTAATAACCCAGCGGTCGCTGTTAAGTTCTTTTGCTACACGAAGTGCGTCACTTGCCGTGGATGCGACTCCACCGTCAGGGACTGGCACGCCGTATGATCTGAGTAGCTTTGGCCTGAAATTCATGCAAATTCATGGCTCACCTTCCTTCAATTTCTTGCCGTATCATTTACGTTTATACGCTCATAATAACTTGTGTGCAAGACCTTTTCAGAAAGGCAAGCCATGGATTAAATTATATCAATGCTTACTTAAGGAAGTTAAGTCTCTTAAGGTCTGCAACAAGTCCTTTTACAGAATCAACAGACACGTCCATCATTGCCTGCTCTTCTTCGTTAAGGTCAACTTCGATGATCTTCTCTACGCCCTCTTTACCGAGAACAACAGGAACACCGACATAGTAACCGTCTACGCCGTACTGACCGTCAAGCTTAGCACAAACTGCAAGAACTCTTTTCTGGTCGCGAAGTACAGCCTCTGCCATCTGGATAGCTGAAGATGCAGGTGAGTAGAAAGCAGAACCTTTTTTAAGGAGTGCAACAACTTCACCACCGGCAGCTTTTGTACGCTGAACCATAGCATCCATAACTTCTTTAGCTTTAGCAGCATCACCGTATTTCTTCTCAAGCTGCTCCATAACAGGTACACCGTTAACGTTAGCGTAACGTACGAGAGGTACCATTGTATCACCGTGTCCACCAAGAACCATAGCGTTAACGTCTTTAACGGAAACACCAAGCTCCCAAGCGATGAATGTAGCGAATCTTGAAGAGTCAAGAACACCGGCCTGACCGTATACTCTTTCAGCCGGAAGACCTGATTTCTCCTGAAGGAGTGTAACCATAGCGTCAAGTGGGTTAGAGATAACGATAACGTGAGCTTCAGGACAGTATTTGCCGATATTCTCACCAACAGAGTTGATGATGTTAGCGTTAGTTGTAAGAAGGTCATCTCTGCTCATACCAGGCTTTCTAGGAAGTCCGGCAGTAACGATAACTATATCAGCACCTGTGAGGCACTCATAAGAGTTAGAACCTTCGAGTTTTACATCAAAGCCATCAACACGTGATGCTTCAACTATATCAAGCTGCTTACCTTGTGGAAGGTCTTCAACTATGTCAAACATTACTACATCGCCAAGCTCTTTAAGAGCTGCGAGCTGAGAAAGGACTCCACCGATGTTACCGCCGCCTACGAGGACGATCTTTGGTCTTGTAAATTTAGCCATTTGTATTCTCCTGATTTTAATTTGTGGCCCGGCATAAGACCGAGCCACGTTGGTTTTGCTTTTATTATTAGATAGCGTCTACGATGCTATTAAGTGTTGCAGATGGACGCATTGCTTTGAAAGCAAGATCAGCGTTCGGCTTGAAGTAACCGCCAACATCCATTGGTGTTCCTTCTGCTGCTGCGATTTCACTCATGATCTTCTCTTCGTTGTCAGCAAGAGCTTTAGCTATTGGAGCAAACTGAGCCGCGATTTCAGCGTCGGCAGTTTGAGCCGCAAGAGCTTCTGCCCAGTAGAGAGCGAGGTAGAAGTGCGAACCTCTGTTGTCGATCTCACCGGCTTTACGTGAAGGGTTTTTACCGTTTTCAAGGTGCTTCTCCACGCCTGCGTCGAGTGCGTCAGCAAGAACTTTAGCTTTGGAGTTACCGAAAACTGTAGCAACCTGCTCAAGTGAAGGAACAAGTGCACAGAACTCACCAAGTGAATCCCATCTGAGGTGACCCTCTTTGAGGAACTGCTCAACGTGCTTAGGAGCAGAACCGCCTGCACCTGTCTCGAAAAGACCGCCGCCCTTAAGAAGAGGAACGATAGAAAGCATTTTAGCAGATGTTCCAAGCTCAAGAATTGGGAAAAGGTCTGTGAGGTAGTCTCTAAGAACGTTACCTGTAGCAGCGATTGTGCTCTCGCCCTTTCTGATTCTCTTGAGGGAGAACTTCATAGCAGCAACAGGAGCCATGATAGCCCACTCGATATCTGAAGGATCGAACTCGCCTATGTAAGCGTTTACCTTTTTGATGATCTCAGCGTCGTGAGCTCTTTTAGTGTCGAGCCAGAAAAGTACAGGCTGACCTGAAGCTTTAGCTCTGTTTACAGCGAGTTTTACCCAGTCTTTGATCGGCTCGTCTTTAGTCTGTGAAGACCTGAAAACGTCGCCTGTCTCAACTGATACTTCAAGGATTACTTTATTGTGTTTCTCACAGATAACCTGACATACGCCATTGCCTTCTGCGAAGAATGTTTTGTCGTGTGAACCGTACTCTTCAGCTTTCTGAGCCATAAGACCTACGTTCGAAACGCTTCCCATTGTAGATGGATCGAACTGACCGTTCTCTCTAGCATCTTCAACGATCTCACGATACATTGTAGCGTAGCATCTGTCAGGAACCATAGCTATAGTGTCCTGAAGCTCATCTGCTGTATTCCACATTTTACCGCCGTCTCTTACAACGTTAGGCATAGAAGCATCTACGATAACGTCGTTAGGAACGTGAAGGTTTGTGATACCTTTTCTTGAATCTACCATAGCGAGAGCCGGACCTGACTCGTAGCAAGCGTTGAAATCAGCAAGTATAGCTTCTTTCTCAGCAGCAGGGAGTGTGTCAAGCTTAGCAAGAACACCACCGAGACCAAGACTTGTATTAGCACCAAGCTCTTTAAGCTTAGCACCGTGCTTAGCGAATGCGTCTGCGAAGTAAACTTCAACACACTGACCAAACATATATGGATCAGAGATTTTCATCATTGTAGCTTTAAGGTGAAGTGAAAGAAGAACACCCTTAGCCTTAGCTTCAGCAGCAGTGTTCGCATAGAACTCACGAAGAGCCTTAACACTCATTCTGGAGAGGTCAAGAACTTCGCCTGCCTGCATTGGGTGACCGGATTTAAGAACCTTCTCAGTACCATCCTCCCCCCCCTTGAATACCCACTTAACAGTAGTAGCCTCAGGGATAGTTGTTGATACTTCAGACTCGTAGAAATCGCCGTGTGACATGTGTGCAACACGACACTGTGAACCTGACTCAGGCCACTGCTTCATCATTCTGTGTGGGAATTTCTGACCGAAAGACTTAACCGCACCTGCAGCTCTTCTGTCAGAGTTACCTTCACGAAGAACAGGGTTAACAGCAGAACCGAGAACTTTTGAGTATCTAGTCTGGATCTCTTTTTCAGCGTCAGTCTTAGGATCTTCTGGGTAATTAGGAACATCGTAACCTGCAGCCTGAAGCTCAGCGATAGCATCCTGAAGCTGTGGGATAGATGCTGATATGTTAGGAAGCTTAATAATGTTAGCTTCTTTAGACTGTGTCCACTCACCAAGCTGAGTGAGGTAGTCTTCTACTTTCTGGTCTTCTTTAAGGTTGTCAGGGAAGTTCGCAAGGATTCTTCCTGAAAGTGAAATATCTCTTGTTTCAACAGAGATACCTGCATCCTTTGTGAATTGCTGTACAATAGGGAGCAGTGAGTAAGTAGCTAAAGCCGGAGCTTCATCAATTTCGGACCATACGATTAGTTGCTTTGACATGATTTCTCCTTATTCCGTTTATTTCAATGTTTAGTCACATATTCTTTTAAACTGTGCCGTTTTCAGAACCCAACATCACAATTATAATGGCATTTCTTTTTTGGCACTGTATACAGTATACAGTTATACTCACAGCATTATATTTGTCAAGCATTATCGGGCTTACTAACGTTAAAACGATATTTAATTTTCATTTTTACAGATGTTACAATCTTTTACACATAGATGCTGAATATGTTGAATTTACAGGTTTTTTTTAAATACTCAGCTCTTGTTAAAAAAAACGCTATATTGATTTTCTATAACACTCATGCGTTTTTAGAATAGACAAGCGTTCAACACCTAACAACTACATCACAAAAATCAAACACAATTTAAAGAACTGCATTTTACCATTATTCTGCACATAGTAACTGACATGTTTTTTTAAACATAAGTTCAACATTTTTTTTTGTGTTATCTTCTGAAAAAAAATAGATATTATATTGTCAGTTTAATAGTTACATGACATAATTAAACGATAAAAAGCAATGAGGACAGTAATGATTAGCGAGTCTCTGAAAGCGAACCTATTGATCGTGGAAGACGACAGCTTTATAAGAAAGCTGTACAAAGAAATATTAAAAGATATAGATAAGATTAATCTGAGCGAGCTTGAAACGGCAGAGAATGCTATTGAATATATCAAGCAGTCCAAACCTGACATAGTTATCATGGACTACAGACTGCCCGGCATGAACGGACTTGAGGCAACAAAGCAAATCATCATGGCTCACCCCCCCGACACAATAGTTCTGGTTGTTTCCGGAGATGAAAGGAGCTCTCTCGAAGAGGAGATGCTTGAGGTCGGAGCTATCTCATTCCTCAAAAAGCCTGTAAGAGGCAAACTTCTTTATTTCACCATAATGAATTTCGTTGAAATAATACTCGCCAAAAAGAGACTGAAACTACAGATAGATAAAACCACAATAAAACATGCAGAAAGCACCGCCGCACAATCTTATGCGTGCAAACCTCCAAAGCCTTTGCAGGTTACGAAAGAGTCCTCCGATACCTTTGTATCATCTTTTGAAAACAAAGGGATAGACGACAGTGCCGAGACAATGCTCACAGCAAACAATGAGGCTAAGGATGCTATGACCTTTCTGAGTCAGCTTGGCGAGGATATCGAATATGTCGAGGATTTTATCGACTCTTATGATTCACTCAAGTACGCAATAGAAAAATTAGATGTTGTAGTGGAAGCAGATATCCTTAAAGAGATATCCATCCTGATAAAAAAACAACAGCAATAAACTAAACACTCTGCTTGAATTCCCTACCATAGTATATACGCTTACAAGTATTCACGAGTTTATCGATTATCAAGACATCGAATCCATGTGCGACATACCTATGAAAAAGCTTGGAATATTCTTAGGCGACTTCTTCGAGATGTATGACACGTGGGTGAAAAGTGTTTTTGTATCAAAAGACTCAGACGATATCCATGCATTTGACGTCACTCTGATGAGCTTCGGTCTTCAGATGGACTCTATCTTCTCAGATATCAATGTCCTGTCGGAAGATGACGAAGATGCTGTAGACGAAGGCGGCTCGATAGAGTTCTTTTAACTAAAGCAACCCTAACTCAATTCTCTAGAATATCATTTAACCTCAAGCTAGATATTCGCAAAATGTTAAAAAAATTTACTCCAATAAAAATAATTAACATTTTTCTTGCATAATTTCTAAATAAAACACATAAAATACTCTATTCAATAAATATTCACTATCGCAAAAGACAAAAAAAATTCATTAATACGTTATTTTTCACATTTAAGGTACTTTTACAACTCATTTTAAAACCGATTATACTATTATAAGTTCATAAGGAGGTTGAAATGAAAAAAAGTAACTTTATTCGTGACAATGTTAGTCACAATCAGCTTTATCATTTCATGCGGGAGTGCCGGCAGTCAGAGTTCAGGCAGCATATCCCTAAGTATGGAAAGGACTACAATGACTATAGGAGAATCAGAACAAGCGGAATTACTAATGGCAGATTCTTCTTTACCTGCCACATGGTCCACGGCAAACAGTTCAATCGTTACTGTGTCTGCAAACGGACTGGTAACATGTGCCGATGCGGGAACGGCTACAATCACAGCAGAATACGAAAGCACAAACTATACTCAAACTATCCAGTGTAACCCTGCGGGAAGTTATTCAATGAACCCGGGAATTACCAGAGATATTACAGAAGATTTTATTATAGAAGTTGACGGAGACACAAACATCTCCGGTAGCATCCAATCCAGTGGAGCATCAGGTCAGTCTGTACAGATCAGATCCTCCGGCAATATTGTAATTGACGGATCAATAAGCTCCGGAGGGTCGAACTCAGGCAACGGAGGCGGCGTAACTCTCGAATCCACAAATGGAAACATTACCCTTTCAGGAAATATTATTTCCGGTAACGGGAGTATTGGAACAGCCAGAGTGCTTATGACAAAAGAGGATGTCTACTCAAGAGCAGCATCAGATGCATCAGGTTCTGATGGTGGTGACATCATTGTAAAAGCACCTAACGGAAAAGTTATCATCGACCCGACTTTCGATGCAACTCTTGGAAATGGCGGTAATGGAAATACTGTAACCATAGGTGATGAAGCACTGCTTTCATACGACCCAAATTCCGAAGACGGAAAAGGCGGGGGGGATTCAGGGCGAATCATCATTCAAGCTTCTGAAGTAGAAGGTATGACTTGTACAGAGTACGAGGTTACAGAAGAACACACCTATGGCGACATCACGCTGGCGGTCGGAGATAAGGTTTGTGTCGCAACTGACATGGTCATTTCAGGTGGCGAAGGCGGTGATGGCGGCGAACTTCAATACGGAACTGACGTTGACAACAATGACCTCTGGCCTGATACACTCCCTGCAAAATATGCACGAGCAGAGAGTGATACAACCATCATCAAAGGACGTGATGGCGGCGACGGCTTTAAAAAGGGCGGTGACGGCGGAAGAGTCATCGCAAAAGGAGCAAACGGTTCAACCGGCGGCAAAGGTGCAAACATTGATGTCAGAGGTGGAGACGGCGGAAACTGTAACGCCGGTTCATACGCTATGGGCAGCTGCACCCCCCCGGGTAACGGCGGCAGTGCAATAGCAAGAGGAGGGAACGGCGGTAAAGGTTCTGCTCCGGCAGGTAAAGGCGGCAGAGGCGGAGATGGTACTGCATGGGGGGGCGGTTCTCCGGGATTGAAATTTAAGTTTCTTGCTTTTAGCAGTGCTAAAGCAGGTGCTACAGGTTCATCAATGGCCGTCGGCGGTAATGGCGGAGACGGTGGCACAGGATGTCCTGACGAGCCTGCAATAATTGGCGGCTACGGCGGTGATGGAGGTATAGGAGGAGCACACATCTTTGGTGCAAACGATGCCGCTGCTGTTGGTATAACTAAAGCATACGGCGGAAACGGCGGTGACGGAGGTGATGGAACAGCAGGAGGTTCATCCGGTGGCATAGGCGGAGTGGCAAGCAGCAGCAGTGATCGTCACGGCTCTATTGAAAGAGCTGGATCAAGAGGTACTGACGGCGGAGAGTGCTCTGCTTCTTCAGGAACACCGACAGGTACATGCGACTACCAGTCTGCAAGCTACTCTTATCTTTCAAGCCCTCCGAATGAGTGGGCTGACTGCAGACAAAACAGCGGAATTCATTCCACTTTGGTCAGCATGGGGGGGATAAACAACGGACAGGTTACAATGGGGGGGCAGACATATACAGAAACATACGGAGACGGAAGCGGATGTAAGTTTACTGTAACAAATTGTAATTAATAAATTAGGAGGCTGTCTGAAAAGGCAGCCTCTTTTTATGCGGTCATCGACAGAACACCACGCATTACTTAAAATCAGAAATTCAGTTCACTTCGTAGTATTCGTGTATGAATTATCTAATCACAGCTTTAGAGCATGCAAGTCATTGCAAGGAGCATAGTGATGAAACAATCTTCTAAGTACAATTGACTAAACACGCCTGAAGACTGCCACAACCCTATGGGCTTCGCAGTGACGTATTTTGCAAAACGGACTGGCTGTGACAACGAAGTTGTATCTCCGTGTGTTAAGCACGTGCGAAGCATAAAACTCCGGGTTTACACGGAGGAATCTATTCAACATATTTAAGTATAAGTTGTTTATATAAATCAGCGGCAGCTTTTATCCTCTTTGGCGTGATATCACATTCGATATGCTTAAGCCCAATTAATAACCCATATCTGAATCTGGCAAGATGTTCTGTCGTAGTTTTATCTATTGCTAATTTGGAGAAAATTTCAACAAATGAAGATACTCTCATGGCATCCACTTCTTCAACATAACTTTTTACTAGAAGGTCTGCTCCACCCCCCCATAGTCTTATTTTAAGCTCTATATCTACGGAAAAAAACAGAAATATTGTCTGTTACTAAATCGTAACTTTCTTCAAAGCTGAGATTCATATCAAGTTTTGAAATGATTTCTGCAGTTTCGTATTTCCACCTCTCCATAAGCTCTGTTATAAAACCTTCGCGGTTTTTGAAATGGTAAAAAAAAGAACCTCTGCTTATACCCATTCTGGAGCTCAGCTCTTCAACAGTTATAAACTCATGCCCTTTTTCAGCAAGAATATTAAAACCGCAATCCAGCCACTGCTTCTTTTTTTTGACATCAAATACCCCCCCTGAAATACTTTAATTTATAAACTCGATATTGTATATCTTGAACTTATAAACGGTTTCAATCCCTTCACGATCAACCCATACATAATGCATAGATGTAGGGACATGTACACCATTCCATAGTACATAATCAGACTTATATGCCATTTCTCTGAGGTATTCGCCATTACCATGAAGCTGGTATTCTGTCCCTTCCATTGAAATAATGCGGCCAACTGCATCAAAGGAGACTTTATACTCGGATTTATACTCATCGTATGCAACAGTCATTAGAGCATGATCCGAATCTATAGCTTTCCACTCTATATTCGGACTTGTAAACAACACCCAGGGAAAATTCAGTGCAGTACCATAATACCTGAGCATCAGATATGAATGAAGCGAATTAACCTCAGCCGGATCATTATATGATGAAGACATTATTGTTTTGAGCCCATAAAGCTTTGCCCGCATTTCGTGAGTATTACGATTGAAAGAGTCTAGACTCTCTAATGTTATCAAACCACCAAGCTTTTTCATAAATCCACGCCATATATAAATAACTTCGTCCATTCTTGATACCTGCCATGCAGACATTGAAAATTTTCCGGCATCAGGCAAGATAAATTCACCACGTTCTTTCCACTGAATCCCTCTTACCTTGACAGGTTTATTATCTTTGAATACATATTTGATATATCTTTGTACAGGGGGGGCAGGATATTTGTCCATTTCCAGCATAGAGATATCATACGTTTTTAAATCACTTCTAGAAATAAGATTATCTTTCAAATCAGATATTTCGATATTACTTCTAATTATTCCGAAACTGAATATTAACGTAATCAACACAATAAAAATTATCCCTGACACTATTACCTTTTTCATTTTATCACCTATTATTTTTCATATACTATACTGCATAGTATAGTAACGGTTCAAATATTATCCACTTTTAAATTATTAAGTTTTGTAAATTCAAATTACTCAGATATTTTCAATATACGTGAAACGTTCTAAATAAAATTGCATATGGTATTAAGTTCAGGTCAAATATAGTCACAAAAAAGGGGGGGCTACCCTATCGGATAGCCCTTGTTAGTTTTATTTACTAATTAGCACCTGAGCAAGGTGTTTCCTTGCGATAGTGCCAATAAAGTGGGCACGAGTGCCCTAAAATGCTACGTTTTCGAGGTATGAAAGCTCGAAGTCGCCCATTTTGTCAAACTCAAGATATCTGTATATCTCTTCTTTGTTAGGAGCAACTTTCGCATTATACATCTCGAAATACTTCTCTTTTGTCGGAAGTTCACCGCAAAGAGCAGTAATAGCTGTAAGCTCCGCAGAACCGAGGAACACCTGTGAGTTGTCACCGATTCTGTTAGGGAAGTTACGTGTTGATGTCGAGAGGACATAAGCCTCAGGAGCAACACGACCTTGGTTACCCATACAGAGTGAACAGCCCGGGATCTCTGTTCTGATACCGATAGAAGCATAGATGCCATAATATCCTTCGTCCATAAGCTGCATCTCGTCCATTCTTGTCGGAGGTGTAAGCCAGTTACGTGTCTTAGGATACGTCTCCCCCCCTTCCCATATTTTACCTGCTGCACGGAAGTGACCGATGTTTGTCATACAAGAACCGATGAATGTCTCGTCGATTTTTGTTCCTGCAACGTCCGAAAGGAGCTTAACATCATCAGGATCGTTAGGACATGCAAGGATCGGCTCTGTGATTTCTGAAAGGTCGATTTCGATAACAGCGGCGTACTCAGCGTTTTCATCTCTTTCAAGAAGTTTCGGGTTAGCAAGCCAAGCGTTGCAGTCTTCGATACGCTTCTTAAGAGTATCGGCATGCTGGTATCCGGCTTCGATCATCTTCTGCATAAGGACAACGTTTGAGCGGAGGTAAGCAGCAACAGACTCTTCTGAAAGCTTGATTGTTCCACCTGCGGCAGAACGCTCGGCAGTAGCGTCAGTAAGCTCGAAAGCCTGCTCAACAGTAAGATCTGGAAGACCTTCCATCTCAAGGATACGTCCGTTGAAGATGTTCTTTTTATTCTTTTTAGGGACAGTCAGAAGCCCCCCCTGCTTAATTGCCCAGTAAGGTATTGCATTAACAGCATCACGAAGAGTAATACCTTCGTTAAACTCACCTTTAAACTTAACAAGAACCGACTCAGGTACATCAAGAGGCATGAAACCGAGTGCAGCACCGAAAGCAACAAGACCTGAACCTGCAGGGAGTGAAAGCCCCCCCATAGGGAATCTTGTGTGAGAATCTCCACCTGTACCGAGTGTATCAGGGAGGAGAAGTCTGTTCAGCCATGAGTGAATAACTCCGTCACCCGGACGAAGAGCCACACCCTTACGCTCAGAGATGAAGTTAGGGAGTGATTTGTGCATTGTTACGTCAGCCGGCTTCGGATAAGCGGCTGTGTGGCAGAATGACTGCATAACCATAGGAGAAAGGAACTCAAGACATGCAAGCTCTTTGATCTCGTCTCTTGTCATTGGTCCTGTTGTATCCTGTGATCCGACAGTAGTCATAAGCGGCTCGCAAGCTGTTCCCGGGAGAACGCCTTCAACGCCTGCAGCTTTACCGATGATCTTCTGAGCAAGAGTGTATCCCTGACCTGCTTTCGGTGTAGGGTTAATAGCTTTTGTGAAGACATCGGACTCACCGAGACCAAGAGCCTCTCTGGCTCTGCCTGTTAGTGTGCGGCCAATGATAAGATTAAGTCTGCCGCCTGCTCTGTATTCGTCTTTAAGAGTCGCAGGCTTAAGCTCGAATGTTGAGAGAACTTTGCCTGACTCGTCTGTGATTTCGCCTTTTTCAGTGTTGATGTTTACAACATCGCCTGTGTTAAGAGCATCTACGTTACACATAATAGGAAGACCGCCTGAGTCTTCTGTAGTGTTGAAGAAGATAGGAGCGATAACAGAACCAATGATAGTTCCGCCGTTACGCTTGTTAGGTACGAAAGGAATGTCATTACCTATTCTCCACATAACAGAGTTACATGCAGATTTACGTGATGAACCTGTACCCACAACATCACCGATGAAAGCTACTTCATAGCCTTCCTCTTTGAATTTCTCCATCACTTCGTTTCCGTCAGGGAAACCTGTCTCACCCATAGCAAGAGCGTGAAGAGGGATATCAGGACGACTCCAAGCATGTTTCGCAGGAGAGAAATCGTCAGTGTTTGTTTCACCTGCAACTTTGTATATCTTAACCTGATACTCTTTTCTGAGCTCAGGGCGGCTTGTGAACCACTCAGCGTCAGCCCATGACTGCATAACAGCTTTAGCATTAGCGTTTGATTTAGAAAGCTCAAGAACTTCCTCGAAAGCACCGTAAACAAGAATAGTCTTCTTAAGTGCGTCAGCAGCCTCAGTACCAAGCTCTGCATCTTTAAGAAGATCAACAAGGTATTTAACGTTATATCCGCCGAGCATAGTTCCAAGGAGGAATGTAGCACGTTTTTTTTGTCTATAAGTGAGCAGGAAGTCTCGCCTTTGGCAACTTTGCCAAGCCAGTCTGCCTTCACCTCAGAAGCTGGGTCAACCCCCCCGGGTGGAACTCTGTTTTCGATCAGCTCTACAAGCTCAGCCGTAGCGTCTTTTTCGAGCATTTTACATACTTCAGCGGTAAATTCAGCAGAAAGAGGAAGTGCAGGTATGCCCATTTTGGCTCTGTCTTCCACTTGCTTCAGGTAGCTATCCATCATAGTCTTACTCCTAAGTGTGATTTTTATTTATATTTGACCTATGTGTAGGTATCAGCCTTTCAAAACAACCGATCTAGCACACCTACCGAATAAGTCTCTTTATTCCCGTAATGTAGATATGGACGCAACGCACCCATTGCACTACTAAAGATTGTATTCTGTATACAATATTGCATACCCCCCCTTTGTCAAAGTGTTTTAAAACATTTTTATACATACGCCCAATATTAATTTTTTTTCACGGCCGTTTTGATCAAAAAAGCATAAAATACTCTTTTGTTGTTCTAGAATAACACTTTGACTACGCACTATATCCAATTAAGTGATATAATATACTCATAATACAACTGTCATTATACATTGAGGCGATATGATTAAGAACATTATTTTTGCAATATTATTGTTTTGTTCACCCCCCCTTCTTTTTGCTCAGGAAAAGTATATTGCCGTCTTCCCTGAGCACGTACCGCCTTATTACATTTATAAAGACGGGCATACCACGGGGGGTTCGGCAATGAACTGCTCGCCAGACTCGCTGCGAGATTAAACATATCCATTGAGTTCAAAGCTATGCCTTCACGCCAAGCCACAATTCAAATGATTAAATCCGGACAGGCACACATCATCCCGAACACGGTAAAGACAGATAAACGAACAGATTTTCTGCTTTTTTTCAGATGCATATCAATCCAATCCGAATGCCATCATCACAAGAAAAGATCAGGATATAGAAAGTATTCAGGATCTTGCCGATAAAAAAGTAGGTCATCTGGCAAACAGAATTCATCTTGATGTCTTTAATACTATCCGGAACATACAGCTTGTTGAAGCCACAGACACAAAAGAACTGCTCTTTTATCTGCTGGCAGGGCAGGTCGATGCGATCGTCTTCTCCGTAGACAACACAATAGAAACGGCTAAAACCCTAGGTTCGGCGAACAAAATCAAAGTGATAAAGCCGCATCTATTTGATGCTGTCAGGGTGATAGCAGTCACAAAAACCGAACCTGAACTCTTCAAAAAGCTGAATGACGAATTAAGGGTGTATATCAAAACGAATGAGTTCATGGAGCTATACAAAAAAAATGGCATGCAGACCCTTCGCCGTTCTGGAACATTAAGCGTCTGTCTCTATTATTCTTCGCAATATTCGCTCTCACCGTCGTCATGCTGATAACATGGCGGTTGATATCCCTGAAACGCAAAAATAATGAGCTGGCTAAGGCTAAGTATGAATTGGAAAAATCAAAAAACATATTCTTGGCTCTGGCGGAAGCCTCAAACGATATAATGATATTCTGCACTGTGGACATGTCTGAGATACTCTTTGTCAGTGAAGCCTATGAGACGATCAGCGGCAACGATATACAGTCATTTATAGCAAATCCCATCTCTTTCAGAGGTACAATTCATCAGGACGAACTTGATAAATTTTCCCCCCCTGACAGTATATTGCTCAAAGAATCTGAAAACAACTCTAAGATCAGGATGATCAACAGACTCACAGGAGAGATTCATTGGCTGATATGCAGGAATTATCGCTTCTGTATAGATAATTTGAACAAACCTGACTACCTCGCTCTGGTACTTACGGATATATCTGATGTTGTCAGAGCCGAACAGGAGAAGACCGCACAGGACAGCATACTGGCTCAACAGGCAAAATATGCATCCATGGGTGAAATGATCCGTGCCATATCACATCAGTGGCGACAGCCTCTGAACGCTCTGGCAATATGCATACGCATGCTGCATGAATACGCGGAAGAGAACAAAGTCAAAGACGAGGACATAAACTACTATTTAAGTACATCCAAAGAGCTTGTTGAACACATGGATTCCACAATATATGACTTCAGGCAGTTCTTTAAGGCTGATAAGAGTGCCGAGCTGTTTGATGTCACCGCCACCGTATTTAAAACAATGCAGATGATAGAACCCCCCCAAATGAAGGAATTAAGCATAAACTATGACATAAGCTGCTCATGTGAAAACAATTCATACTCATCTTTCAATCAGATACACGAGAAGACATGTGAATGCGTAAACAAGGTACATGGCTTCCGCAATGAATTTAAACACGCTATTATCAATATTTTACAAAATGCCAAAGACGAACTTTTAAAACTGGACATAGACGATAAACTAATCAGCATAGAAATAAAATGTGATGAAAATTTTGTGATCAGAATATCCGACAACGGCGGCGGCATACCGGAAGATATGCTTGAAAGGATATTCCAGACAGATATCACATCTAAAAAAGAAGGGACGGGGGGGCTTGGGCTTCACCTTTCAAAAAAAGATCATAGAGAGCATGCAGGGGGGGCATCTATGGGCAGAAAGTACAGAGCAGGGAGCTGTTTTTGTAATCACCCTGCCGACCCGAAAAGCCGCATGATCATAGGGACGCAAAAGCACGGATAGGAGCACCTCACAGTCTTGCAAGCTTGGAATATTTTTTTTCACTTAATTATCTAATAATAATCAAGATTATAATACTTAAAAACGAATAAACATACATTTATTGTTTATTATTTGATACAGATACTTTATTTTTGACGGTTTCGAGTGGAATTCGAGGAGCTTTAATTTAGAACAATAGAAGTTATAAAACACAACACAAGCAAACAATATATACTACACAAACAATTAGTAAAAAAAAGAACAAAATCATCTAGACCGTATTCTCAACGTAAAATGTATCTTATCACAAGAACGATGCCTGTTTAATGTTATATCCTTGAAAATAAAAACTATTCTGGTAAAATATTATATTCAATATAATGCGATTCATACAATTGTGAGGATAAAAAAAATGCTAAAAGTTGTAGTTGGGCACAGTGAAATGATGGATGCTGAATCTATAGTTGACGATATTTATGAGCAGTGCGTGCAGGATCTAGGTAGTTTTAAGCCTCAGGCTGGGATGCTATTCGCTGCCATTGATCTTGAGTACAATGAACTTTTAGAAACAATACAAGAAAGATGGCCTGGTCTTCAATTGATAGGATGTACGAGTGATGCGGAAATCTCTTCTAAAGTTGGTTTTACTGAAGACTCTGTTGTTCTAGTTTTATTTTATTCTGATAACATTGAAATAACTATTGGTGTTGGGCGTTTTGCCAGCGAAGATTTGGACGCAGCAGCGAAGCAAGCTTTCGATCAAGCATTAGAAGGTACATCTCTGCCTCCTTCTTTCTGTATAATGACTCCTGCCAGCCTTACATTCAGCAATGAAAAATCTGTTAATGCCGTAAAAGCTGTGCTAGGACCTGACATAAAACTTTTTGGTGGTACAGCAGCCGACCAATGGCAATTTAAGAATACCTATCAATTCTATAACAACGAAGTGTTAGAGGATACTATCCCTCTGATCATGTTTTCAGGGCCTGTTCATGTTTCAAGCAGTGCACAAAGCGGATGGAAAGGAATAGGACCTATAGGCACAATAACAAAATCCGAAGGCAACACTGTCTACATGATTGATAATATGACTGCTCTCGCTTTTTATAAATCGCTTCTTGGGGGGGACGCTGCATTACCATCTGGAGATCGTCCTTTAGCTATTTTGGATGACACTGAACAAATAAGTAGATTAAGAGCTTCGAATGAGACCTATGACCCGAAACTGGGAGTATAACTTTTTTTTGGAGAATTTAATGAGGGTGACAGAGTTCAGATCACTGTTGCAGACCGTAATGAAATACTAAGCGGAACGAGAGCATCTGTGCAGTTTGCAAAAGATCGTTTCCCTTCCGACATTACTCCAGAAGCAGCTATGTTTATATCCTGCTCTGCACGTAAGCTACTGCTAGGCACCAGAGCAAGTGAAGAGTATGACATTTTAAAGGAAGAAATAGGTGAAGAAATTCCTATATTTGGATTTTACGGGTATGGCGAAATAGGACCGTCTTTTAGTGCTGATGACTACTGTGAATTTCACAACGAGACCTTTATCACCATACTGATTGGTAGCAAATAGATATTAGGTGTAACAATGACTGATGACCTACAGAAACAGATCAATAAACAGACTCAAGAAATCAAAGTTTTAACAAAGAAGCTGGCTCGTTCAGAGGCAAATAGGGCACAGTCTGAAAAGGTTAAGGACGACACTGATGTTTTATACAATTCTGTAATAAAAGACCTTGAAGCGACAAAAGAGGCTCTTGCCGACAAAAATATCATGTTAGAACAGCTTGCAGGTAAACTCTCGAAGTACCTCTCTCCTCAGGTTTATAAGTCCATTTTTGAAGGCAGCCAAGATATCTCTTTGGAAACTTCACGAAAAAAACTCACTGTATTTTTTTTCGGATATCAAGGATTTCACAGCTATAACTGAGGATCTGCAGCCAGAGGATCTTACCTCGCTTATTAATGAGTATTTCAGTGAAATGTCCAAAATTGCACTTCAATACGGAGCCACAATAGATAAATTTATCGGTGATGCAATGGTGCTTTTCTTTGGAGACCCTAATTCTATGGGCATAAAGGAAGATGCTACTGCTTGTGTTCGAATGGCAGTAGCCATGCAAAACAGGATGAAAGAACTACAAAAAGTTTGGCTTGAAAAAGGTTATGAACGACCATTTTGTATGAGAATTGGTATCAATACGGGTTATTGCAATGTGGGAAACTTCGGTAGCTCAGAGCGTATGGACTACACTATAATCGGTGGTGAAGTAAACCTTGCGGCCCGACTTGAAGGTCAGGCAGAACCTGGAGGTATCTTACTCTCTTTTGAGACCTATGCTCTGGTAAAAGATTTCGTAGAAGCCGAAGAGCAATCTCCTCTCAGGGTTAAAGGGATCGCACGCGAAGTACGCCCATTTACAATTACAAATATCTACGACAGTGAACTTAGCAACAGGAAATTCATATGCAAAGACAGGTACGGTCTTAAACTATTAGCAGACCTTGAGCGATTACAAGGTGACGACCTTAAAGAAGCGATCACTACACTTGAGGAAGTTATAGAGTCTCTGAAAAGTGAGCTCTAATAATCAGCAGTATTCCCATTTAGCATAAAACCATATATATCAACAAAAAAATGTACCGCCAAAGGTTAAGGCTTTCTGAAAAATGCCCCCCCGAGTAAGACTTGAACTCGTACAAGATTATATCTTGAGAGATTTTCAGTCCCCCCCGGATAAACAGGCATCCCCCCCTCAACGAGGGGGGGATGCGTTAAATCTATATACTTCATAAAGCTGTTACCTTCAAATATTCTGCGACAGTTCGTCTGTCAGCATTCTACCTAACCTAAGCCGCTTTCAAAGGCAATAATCAAGATCTATAGAATCAGTTCATATTCATTATCCACAAATCCTTGTTGCCGCTCCTGTTCGATTCGAAAAGAACTTTTGTGCCGTCAGGGCTCCAAAGCGGATACATATCATAGCCATTCTTTGTGAGCCTGGTAAGGTTCTCACCGTCGGAATCAACAAGCCAGAGTGTAGCTCTGTAATTCTTATCCCACGCCCAGAAGATGACCTTTGAGCTGTCAGGTGAAAACTGACCGCCCCCCCTATCACCGAGTGTATAGTCTTTAGAAAGGATGATTTCGTTGCTGCCGGCAGCACCACCCGAAACGGTATAATCCGACACCATCACTTTATAACTCACCCTGTCCTTTCCGCTTGCATCGGATAAGACTTCGGCGGTGTAAACTATCTTTCCGTCATCAGGACTCCAGTCACTCATCTGTATAGCTTGCGGACCGTTCCATGTGAGGACTGTAGGGCTGTTAAATCCAGACTCAAAAGTCATGAACTGTTCGACAGTAAGCCCATAGTCTCCGCTCGGTGCAACTTTATAAGCCATTGCTGAACCGTCGGAATTCCATATCGGGTTAGACTCCATAGCAGCGTCCGTTGTGAGTCTGTACTTCATCGAACCGTCAGCCTTCATCACCCATACATCCCAGTTGCCTGAAGTAACGGCGCTATATGCTATGTGACTGCCATCAGGGCTGTAAACAGGTCTGTTTATATCCTCGGCTGAAGTCAAAAGTGTAGTCACTGTATATGCAGGTCCTGTCTTAGTGGCTGTCTGAATATATGAAGTATTCACATCATCGTGTGACCAGAATACCAGCTTAGACGAATCGGGACTCCACTGAGGCCATCCGTGTATAAGTGCGTCGTTTGTGACACGTGTTTTGTTTGAGCCGTCGGCATCCATAACCCATATCTGGTAACTGCCGGACCTCTTGCTCACCCATGCGATCTTGCTTCCGTCAGGACTCCATGCCGCATTAAAGTCGATTGCAGGGTCACTCGTTAACTGAGTCACATTAATGCTCTCACTGAATTTATTATCAGAAACGGTTTTAGTAAGCGGTATCTCAACCTGCGGATTGCCGCTCGGCACGGGAGCTTCTATCCTGTGACACGTATAGCATGAGGCATTATTCTGAGTTGCGACAATATACCTTGTAGCAGTGTAAGCCTCTCGGGGGGGAATGTATAATGAATATCAGGGTTAGCCATGCCGTAATTGCTTCTGCTGATCACTCCATTCCAATCCACCCCCCCATATCTTTTGCCGTCAGGACCTTCCATCCCTGCCCCCCCTTTGACTTCGGCTATAAGGTCTTCAGAAACAGAGCTGTCGTCAGCATCTATATTGGCAAGCCCGTATGAAGACCTGACCGCAATAGTGTTCAGTTCAGACGTAACACCTGTCTCGTCGTTTGTACTGTCTATCTTTTTATGCACGTTTGACGCAGGTTGACAGTCGCATCACGACCGTATATATAGCTCTGCTCACCAACTATCACCTTGTACGCCTTGTTCAGAGTGAGAGCTCGCTCCCTCGAAGGGAACAGCAAAAGTGAAACATCATCATGGAGTGCTGTAAGCATATCCTCTTTGATACTTCCGTCAGAGTTGAAAAATTTCTCCCTGACCTCAGTATTGGATCTGAACTCATCACCTGCCTGATTATACATCAGATAGATTGAATACTCATACTGCACACCTGCATTTTCATACTCAACCTTCTGCTCAGGAGTCCCTTTCAAACTCTTTTGCGACCAATGATACCAACCCCCCCTCTGGTAAGAATCTGCGTCATACTTTCTGGAGAAAGCATAAACACCGTCGGTGGTAACACCGGTATTTCCGTGACACCCCCCCATACAAAAAACTGTTTCTTCGTATGTCTGTGGTCTCAGGTTACCTGATTTATCCTCTATAAAGCCTTGATAAACCCAGCCCTGACTGTTACTCACACCACGCTCCACATCACCGAAATATTCGCTCAGCCTGTCAGGGAAGTCGTATGTTTCTTTCATCTCCTCATCTGCAATCTCTTTGAGGACACCGTAATTCTTGTATGACTTCTTTTTAGCGTATCTCAGCTCTTTAAACCTAGGAGCAAGTGCTATATCGTTATCGTCAGTGACGTCAATGTAGCGTACCGAGTGTAAAAACTCAGTCCCCCCCTGAGGGAATAACCCTGCCGCCATCTCAATATTTCCTGCCTCCTGAGCTGTCTTGGCATAACCGACGAAGTGCATATAATCCCCCCCAACGAGAGGATTCCACTTATATTTAATCTTTGACGCCGTGCCTAAAGTTCCGTCTTTATCGAGGTCAACACCGTAGATATTCTCATTCACTGGATCGATGTAGACATCGCTCCTCTTTATCATAGACTCTACTATTGCTAGGTTTATCTTATAAGCTGTCTTATCAAATGCACCGTTTGCATTCTTTCTGAAGGTTTCACTGAGCCTTATGATTACATCGTCAGTAGAGCCGTTGGTTGGCCAGAAAGTACCGAGGAAAGGGGGGGCATATGCAAACGCTCGCCAGCCTGTGTACGAGCCGTCTGGAGCTTTGTCGAACCCTTCACTGTCGAATTTAAAATAACAGTCAGGGGGGGAGTAGCCGTCCCACTGTCCGTTTTATCGTAATCCCATCCGGAGGGACATTTGACAAGGTCTTTGCCAGAATGATATTCCCTGCCGAATCGGTATAATTTCCATTTCTTACATATGAAAGTATTTCGGAATCAGATATAGCATTAACCGCCGCAGTCCTGTCCACAAAGAGGTTTGTCCAGCGATTTGTATTTGCATATTCAGGTAAATCATAGGAGAGCTGCAGCTCGCCGTCATTCACAAAATTCGGTTTAACAGACTTCGTGTGACAGCTGTAACAAGGGTTGTAAACCTTGTTGTTAGTAGTATCCTTAGTAGCCGTATAGCACTGAGCAGGGATATATGCGGCTTCATTCCGCATGGTTTTAGACGTAAGGTTGTCTGCTGTTATAGTGCCTGTACCGGGTGTACCACCTGATGCTGACGAACCGCCCCCCCCGCCGCCGCAGCAACTACAATCGATAAAGTGACCATGATTGCAGAAATAATTACTGATAATTTTTTCATAATACACCACACATTTTTCACATTAAAAGATGTATAAAACAAAAATCCGCACAGAGTAATTAAACCCCCCCGTGCGGATATTGTTACTTATTGATACTATTTAATTAGTTCATTGCAGGGAATGGACCGACAAAACCAGTATAACCTCTTGTCGCTTCAGATCCCGGAGTCTCCTTATCAGAATCGGACTCGCCGTATGGGTGCTGAATAACACTCATCAGGTAAGCCCATCCGTTTATGTTTGGATAGAAATAAGGTGAAGTAGTCTCTGAACCGTAAGGTGTTGTCTGGATACGAACAAGCTCTTTTCTCTCTGTGTTGTATGACCAGATCATATCGTTCTGATGTCCGCTGCCTGTGTCCTCTCCGATGATGAGAGTTTTATAACCAGGCATAAATGTGATGTTGTCAGGGTTTGCGATACCTTCGAGTGAACACTTATTCTTCTCGAATGCACTGCCTACGGCATAAGCTTTGGAATCATCCGCAGCACCATAATCAGCAGTTACAGGATCGCCTGAAACAACCGCATACATATTCTTTGCTACATATGATGAGTCAAGGTCAAGAGCATATACAGCACCGCAACGGTTCATAGGAAGCTTGATATCGTTATAACCACCGCCGTCATATTTTGTGCTTGCTGAGCCGTTCTTCATGTTGTCTTCCATGCCTCTTGCTACCTCAGAGATTGCAAGATACATCTTCATATTGTCAGGATCGAGTGTGATACCTTCCATCTTTCTGAACTCTGTAGTTCCGCCCATCATAGCTGCATAGCGGCGAGTCTCAAGACGTGAGGCTGCTTTCTCCATGCCTACTTTAACCTGAAGACACTCTTTACCTGTTGTAGTGTTTACGAACTTGAATCCTGCAGTCGGGCAGGCATCGTTTACAGGGTCTTCAGTATTAAATATCTGAGCGAATGTTGTTTTAGCATCGAGATGAGCCTTGATTTCTGCATTTGTTGCATGTCCTAAGCTTATCCATGAGATGTCAGCCGCTCCGCCGTTTGCCGCACTTGTCTGAGTCCACTTAGCTACGTAAAGTGTACCTGCACTGAGGTCGTTAGCCTTGTCAGCCTCAAAACGGAAAAGACCAACGTTTGTACCGTCGTCAGAGATATATGCAGTCTTGCCGTTTGGCATTACATAAGAAAGTTCATGGGCAACACGTCCCATTGTATAGTGTTTAACAGCTTCTACGGTATTGTAATCAGTAACAACAACCTCTATCTCCCAACCATAATCATATACGTTCATGATGTTGAAAGCACCTGCTGCTGTATCACTTGGGTTGAGACCGAAGTATTTAGCCTGTGTAAAGCCGTAGTAATCGTTAAAGTGACCTGTTGTCGCATCAACCTTGTTGGCATCCGGCTCATACTCTTCAGATGCAAGGTGTGTTCCCCCCCATGGAGTAACACTACCTGCACAATGTACCCAGCCGCCTTTGATATCTGAATAATCGATAGGACGGGTTCTTACAGCAGTGATAGAACCTGTCTTAACATCCTGATTCAGCTCAGTGATATAGATAGCACCGGGTGAGTTCTCAAAGTGAGAAACCATGTAAAGCTTGCCGTCTTTACCTTTAATCAGAGAAGCAAAGTCATTACTTGAAGAGATAAACTTAGAACCGTCGTCATTTAAGATAGGGTTTCCGTCCTTATCAACGATAAGTCCGAATGTTCCGTTGGCAGGGTCGCCCCCCCCGGGATTTTCGCCGCTTCTGAGGATAGTGTTATATCCTATTGTGTAATTTTCACTGTTGACATTAACCTTAGCTGAAGCCAGAATTGCACGCTTTTCAGCATCAGATTCAGGTGCTTTGACTGATTCAAAAGTGATTGATTTTTCGCTACCGGCTGATGATGTTATTGAACTACCACCACCACAAGAGACAAGAGACGCAGTTAAAGCTGCCATACATCCAAGCAGCATAAGATTCTTTTTCAGAGACATGGATAACCCCCCCCATTGATAATTGGTATGTACAAATTACCATGGGGGGGGTATAATAAAGATTTCAGGTGTATGTTATATCTATTAAAAGAATGCTATTTCGGTTCTGTCATATTCTCAGGGACGACATACTCGTCGAACTGCTCCTCAGTGAGAAAACCAAGCTTCACGGCTGTCTCTTTCAGAGTGCTGTTTTCTGCAAATGCAGTCTTTGCAATCTTCGCCGCCTTGTCATATCCGATATGCGGATTAAGAGCAGTCACCAGCATCAGCGATTCATTCAGATATTTATCTATCTGCTTACGGTTGGGCTTGATCCCCCCCTCTGCACAATGCTCACGGAATGAATTCATAGCATCAGTCAAAAGCTGAACGGACTGGAGAAAGTTATATATGATCACAGGCTTGAAAACATTAAGCTCGAAATTACCCTGACTTGCAGCAAATCCTATGGCGGCGTCATTACCGAAAACCTGACATGCAACCATAGTAACTGCTTCCGACTGAGTAGGGTTAACCTTCCCCCCCGGCATTATGGAACTGCCCGGCTCATTGGCAGGTATCTCAAGCTCACCTATTCCGCATCTAGGTCCTGATGCCAGCCAGCGGATATCATTAGCTATCTTCATTAGGTTGGCAGCCAGAGCCTTCAGAGCACCTGATGAATGAGTTAAAGCATCGTGTGAGGTCAGAGCCTGAAACTTGTTCCCTGCTGATTGAAACCTTTTACCTGTATATTTACTTATCTCTTCCGACACCATAACGGAAAGCTTAGGGTGTGCGTTCAGCCCTGTACCGACCGCTGTACCACCGATGGCAAGCTCTCGTACATGCTCCAGAGATTCCATGATCTGCCTCTGATTGGTCTCCAGCATCGCAACATACCCGGAGAATTCCTGACCGAGGGTCAGAGGGGGGGTGGCATCCTGTAAATGCGTACGGCCAATCTTAACTATATTTGCAAATTCCTCCATCTTCTCACGGAGAACATCTTTCAGACTTTCCAGCGAAGGGACAAGGTCATCCTCAAGTGCAATAACAGCCGCCACATGCATAGCCGTAGGGAATGTATCATTTGATGACTGAGACATATTCACATGATCGTTAGGATGCACTTCCTTCTCTTTGCGGAAGTTCTTGCCGAGTATCTCCGTTGCCTTGTTGGCGATGACTTCGTTCATATTCATATTACTCTGCGTACCACTGCCAGTCTGCCACACAGATAGCGGAAACTGGTCTGCGAGCCTGCCTGCGAGTATCTCGTCACACGCTTTTATAATCGCCTCAGATTTATCGTCATGCAGTTTGCCCAGCCTGTTATTGACAATAGACACAGACCTTTTCAGTATAGCAAAGGCGTGTATAAGGTTAGTCGGCATCCTCTCCCAACCTATCTTAAAATTCTGCAGACTTCGTTGAGTTTGTGCCGCCCAATATGCATCTTCAGGTACTTCGATAGCACCCATTGTATCATTCTCTATTCTGTATTTCATTTTCAAACCTCATTAAAACTATTTATCAATCAGCGGATGATCTTGAGTCGTCCACAGCTCTTTGACATCACTTTCAGCAAAAAAAACTAAAACCGATATCAGATTAAAGCCCGTGTCACTTTTCTCTATAGTACCAACCATATCAAAAGTATACTACCTTAGCCTTATTTCGCCATAGAAAATTAAGCTGTTGTAATTATAAACCAACGTTCAACTATGGACTTGTTTTTTTTCTGTATATTGTATACAATCATAATGCTTAAAATACGTAATATTTTAAAATACAATAACCTTACATGCGAGGTGGCTATGGAACTCAATCAGGCAATGCTTGAGTTGATACGCAGATGTACCACAGATCTCTCACCAGACGTGGAAAATGCGGTCAAACAAGCTTACGACAGAGAGGATGAAGGCACGGCAGCTAAGAACGTTTTCGGAACTATAATCGAAAATATCGGACTTGCCAGAGAAGCATCCACACCTATCTGTCAGGACACAGGATCAGTTATAATCTATGTAGATTTCCCGGTCGGCGACTCTGAAAAGAAATACAGAGAAGCGGCTGAGTGGGCTGCTGCTGAGGCTACAAAGCTCCAGTATCTCCGCCCTAACGCAGTTGACCCTGTCACAGGCAAAAACTCAGGCAACAACATTGGCGTGAACGCCCCCCCTTACCTCCACTTTCATCAGTGGGACAAGGATGAGGTCAGAATTAGACTCATGCTTAAAGGCGGCGGTTCTGAAAACGTTGGTGCTCAGTATAAACTCCCTGACTCAGGTCTTAAAGCAGGACGTGACCTCAAGGGTGTCAAGAAAGTTGTTATCGACGCTGTACAAAAAGCACAGGGTCAAGGTTGTGCTCCGGGAACTATCGGTATAGGTATCGGTGGTGACAGAGTTACTTCTTTCGCACTTTCTAAAGAGCAGTTCTTCCGTAAACTCGGCGACAAGAGCCTAATCCGGATCTTGCGGCACTCGAGCAGGAACTCTACGAAGACCTTAACAAACTCGGCATCGGACCTATGGGATTCGGTGGTAAAACTACATGTCTCGGTGTTTTTGCAGGTATGCAGCACAGACACCCGGCTACTTTCTACGTGTCCATATCATATACCTGCTGGGCATACAGAAGAAAGCAAATGACTATCAAAGGAAGTGAGGTGACATATGATTAAGCTCACTACACCTATCAGTGAAGAAACTGCACGTTCACTCAAGGTGGGCGACGAGATTCTTCTTTCAGGAACAATTGTTACGGCTAGAGACGCAGCTCATAAACTCATGATCGAAGAGAGACCTGATTTCATCCGCGAGCATCTTAAAGACGGCGTGATTTATCACTGCGGTCCTGTTGTTAAAGAAGAAAACGGCGAATACTCTTTTGTTGCTGCAGGTCCTACTACTTCATCACGTGAAGAGCCTTATCAGGCAGCGGTATGCGAGGAATACTCCGTACGTGCTGTTATAGGTAAAGGCGGAATGGGACCTAAGACTGCCGCAGGACTCGAAAAGGTCGGAGCGGTCTATCTTCACGCTGTGGGCGGAGCCGGATCACTCATAGGTAAGATGGTCACTAAAGTACATACAGTATACAAGCTTGAAGAGTTCGGAACTCCTGAGGCTTTCTGGGTATGTGAAGTAAAAGATTTCCCTTGTGTTGTCACTATGGACAGTCACGGCGGATCACTCCATAAAGATATCGCTGCTGCTTCTCAGAAGGTAGCTAACGAACTTATGGGGGGGCTGTAGGTAGCACCTGCATAACACAAGACTGAGAACGTACTCCGTACTTCTAGGTCTGCCGTTCCCTTTGGTCACTCAAAGAGAACAAAAATAAAATAACAAAAGGGACATATACTTGGTATGTGTCCCTTTTTTTTATGCACACATTATCGCAGCATAACCTTTCGTTGTAATATTAAGTATCTACACCCTATAATATATACTAAGGAGTAATTATGGATTTAGTATATATCCTTCTCACGGTATTAGTCATATGGGGGGGGATCGCTGTCATAACACCCGGTCCAAATTTCTTTATTACAGCTCATACAGCAGTCGGTGATTCACGTCTGTCTGCATTCTTCATTGTGCTTGGGATTACCGTCGGGACAATGATATGGGCGATATGCGGTTATTTGGGTATCAATATTCTCTTTAAAACTGCTCCTTGGCTTTTTCTTACATTAAAACTAGCAGGTGGATGTTATCTCATTTACTTAGGGATTAGACTGTTATTTAGCAAGAACAAGAATACTAAGACAGTGACCACAATAAAGAACAGTAACATAAAGAATTTTCGAGCAGGAGTACTCACAAATCTTTCAAATCCAAAAACGGCGGCATTTGTTACCAGTCTCTTTGCTACTGCAATGCCGCAAAAGACTCCTCTTGTTTACGGTATCACAAGTATACTCCTGATGTGCCTTATATCACTGTTATGGTATAGCAGTGTTGTACTTATCTTCTCTCAGCAAAGATTTAAATCTATCTATCAACACTCAGAAACTGCTATCAAAAAAAACTGCAGGCACTATATTCATTATCTTCGGGATAAAGCTGGCAACATCGAAATAAAAAAAAGGGGGGGAGCATCTTTCGATACTCCCCCCCTTTGATAAACTTATTAAAAAGTTAGATTTACTTTGTTACAGATTTGATAAGTGAGATGTTATACGCCTTATCAGCGAATGAACCATGCTCACTTGGATGATTCTTGTAAAGCCATCCGTCGAAAAATACTTCACCAAACTTAAAAACCTTGATCTTAGCCACAGGGTTTTTCTCTTCCGCAGAACGGGTTGTGATAGTACCGTCAGCATCGATAACGAAATCAGGAAGGTAATACTCCACCATAATCTCAAAAGGTGTACCTGTCGCTTCAGACTTCTGACCGATGAGAACTTCTGTCTCTACAGAGCTGTTTTCAGGGATATTTTTGACCTCAAGAATGAGGCTCTTATACTTCTCAGAAACTTCTTTAGGTATAGAAAATTTTCTCTCTTTCTTTGCGGAATCACCGTGAGGATTAGGCATGGAATCGCCATGTGGATTCTGAGCATGCGGATTGGTCATCTTCGCCTCAGCCTTTGGAGCAGGAGCAGGTGCTTCCTCGTCCACAACACCTTGCGAACAAGCAAATAGAAACGTTGTCAATACAAGAGAGATAAGTAACTTTTTCATAATTTCCTCGGAAATAATAGATTAGTTTAACGGAGTGGGAGGGATTCGAACCTCGATACGGTATAAGCCGTATACTCGCTTAGCAGGCGAGCGCCTTCAGCCTAGCTCGGCCACCACTCCTACTTTAAAAAAAACTGAAAAAAACGGAGGAGGTAGGATTCGAACCCACGGAACGCTCGCACGCTCAACGGTTTTCAAGACCGCCTCCTTCAGCCAGACTCGGACACTCCTCCGTATTGAACAGGGAATATTTATATGACATTATCATATTTATTTCAAGTAATAATTTGCAAAATATAAAGAAATTCTTATAACTTTCGCTGTTTAGCCGATTTTTATCTCTCTTTTCTCCTTTAGAATCCGCCATACACCGCCCTCAAGAATTAAATAGCTTTTCGAATAGAAAGTTCTCAAATCACCGTTCTCATTAAAGTGCTCAATGTATTTCACTTCGGCAAGATTCTTCTTTACGGTCTCAGAAACGATATTGAGACCTGCATGCTCCGAGTCTTTAGTCAGCAGTCTGAAATTATCGGCAAAAGCAGACTTGTCAAATAATTTGCAGACATCACTCTTAATAGAATACAGAGAAAACACACCGCCTCCGTCGGCAGCGATATAGCACTCGGCTCTGAATTTAATAATCTCCGAAGGGGGGGTCAGTTTATCCATCTATATATCTCTCACCAAAATAATTTTCTATCCCCCCATGGAGTCAACGCCGTCTATCTTAACAAAAAGCATCAGCCTTATCATCTCAAGCAGTTCCCTGAAAGTCTTCCTCTCAAGAGCACTAATAAGGCAGACCTTGTTATACCTCTCCATAAGGTTTGATATCCTGTGAGCTCTTTCGTAATGTTCAGGTTCGTCCCCCCCTTCGGGGGGGATTTGGCCCGTACGCAGATAATATATTTCATTATCGAGCAGGAGATCAGTTTTGTTTATAACGAGTATACTCTCTTTATCGGTCAGTTCCAGCTCCTGCAGAACCGTCTCTACGGAATGAACTCTGGACTCGAAACCATCCGCACTGACATCCACGACATGCAGTAATACATCAGCGTCCTGCAGCTCCTCCAAAGTGCTCTTAAAAGCACCTTTAAGGTTCTCTGGCAGGTCACGGATGAACCCAACGGTATCGGTTATGATCACATCGCGTTCCTCAGGAAATCTGATACGCTTTGAGCTGGTGTCAAGTGTAGCAAACATAAGGTTATCCGCATAGACACCGCTCTGAGTCAGATTATTCAGCAGGGTCGACTTTCCTGCGTTGGTGTAACCGATAATAGAAACGATAGGAAGCTCATTCCTGTTACGTTTTCGCCTCATCGTGTCACGATTTCGCTCTATCTTCTTCAGCTTCCCTGCCAGCATGGCTATACGGTCATTGATACGCCTTCTGTCTATCTCCAGCTTAGTGTTACCCGGACCTCGACCGCCTATACCGCCTGTCAGTCTGGAGAGTGAGTCATCCCTCTGCGAAAGTCTAGGAAGTAGATATTTGAGCTGTGCCAGCTCCACTCGTATCTTACCATCGTTTGTCTTCGCTCTTTTCGCAAAGATATCAAGGATAAGCTGTGGTCTGTCTATAATCTTCAGATCAGTGAAGTCGGCGATAGCTTTCGCCTGTGCAGGTGACAGCGGATTATCGAAAACGAGAAACTCCACCCCCCCGTTCTGCATGGACTTGATAACTATCTCTTTAAGCTTTCCCGAGCCTATAACATACTTCGGGTGCAGTTTATCCTTTAACTGAACGACTTCACCCGAGACGTACATATTTGCACTTCTCGCCAGCTCGGAAAGCTCGGCCATATTCTCTTCCGCCTGAGACCTCGACTTATAACAGCCTATAAGCAGAGCATGATTTCCTGCATCCACCTTATGCAGACGCTGAGTTTTGGATGCTATCTCACTTTCAAGCTCAGTGATGAATTCTTTGTAGTCTATCGTTTGACTGTGAGGATCACGGTCTATCAGATAATCGAAGAAATTTGCATTTTCAGGCGGCAGAAGATGTGCCGTCTTCATCCCGTCAGGATGCCCCCCCTTGCTATTGAAATACAATGCAGTCACAGAATCCAGACGCAGTAAAGCAAGGTCGGTAAGGTCGTCATTTGTGATGTCTTCACCGCTCAAATGCGTATGCAGAAGTCTGAGCCCACGCAAATTACCTGGGACAAGCGGAAACCTGTCCAGACTCGGTATAAAAACCTCTTGTGTATCCCCCCCTACAATCACATACTGGACATTCCCCCCCTTTCGGTCTGCCAGTATACCTATCTGCCTGTTCAGTTCCCACGATATCTCGCATATACTTCTCGCAAGTTCCGGTTGGATTATCTCAGATACCCCCCCTGCTTTTCTGGAGTATAGCTTTTCAAGTCTTTGTGTTTGTTTCGGCTTTAGTCCACCGATATTTCCGTATAGTATTTTTTTAGTCCTATTTAATTATTTATGTTTCGGATTTGATACACATTCCACAGGTTCGAAATTGCGAGCGAAGCAATCTTTAACCATACTTATATGCTGCGGCACAAGCTCCTTCTGAGCTGACCATGCATGGTCCGACAGGGCTTTGCGGAGTGCATTCAGTTCCAAACAGCGTACAGCTTGTCGGTCTGATATACCCCCCCTTCAAAACATCGCCGCACATACAGCCTTCAATCTCCGGTTCGCCCTCTAAAGAGACACCGAACTTATGAAATGCGTCGTAATCTTTATACTCGTCTTTGAATGCCAGCCCGCTATTCTCAATGAAACCGATTCCACGCCACCAGCAGCCTTGTTTCTTATAAACAGTATCTATAATCTCACGTGCTTTCCAGTTCCCTTCATCGGCAACAACACGGGAATACTTATTCACAGCCTTATATTCACCACTATTAACCTGACGGATCATCTCTAAAATAGATGTCAGGATATCCACAGGCTCAAAACCTGTCACAACCGCCGCCATCCCTGCATCCACCATAGGTTTATAAAGGTTCAGCCCTGTAACGGCTGTCACATGCCCGGGGGGGCACACAAAGCCGTTTATATTCAGATTAGGATCAGCCAGCAAAAGCCCCCCCAAAACCTCGGGCATCGTCTTATTATATGGAGTTATGCTCAGGTTAGTAAGCCCCCCCTTCTGCTTGGCTAAAAGTGCCAAGCCTGCCACAGCAGGAGCTGTAGTCTCGAAGCTATCCCAACAAAAACAACTTCCTTACCCGTCTCTTCCGCTATCTTCATAGCATCAAGCGGAGAAAAAACTATGCGGACATCCGCACCTTCACTCTTCATCCTCTGAAGGTTCTGCCCGTTTGCTCCCGGCACCCGCATCATATCACCGAAAGTTGCAATAACAGCGTCACTCTTAGCTATCTCGAAAAGAGCATCAATCTCACACTGTGGGGGGGTTACGCACACCGGACAGCCAGGTCCTGAGACCAAATCTATATTAGTCGGTAAAATACTCTTAATACCGAATTTTGCAATAGCCATAGTATGACTGCCGCACACCTCCATAAATCTATAAAGGTCTTTAACAGCCTCTTTTTCTATCTGCTTTAGCAGACTTTTGCAGATGTCGGCATCACGAAAGCCGTCAATCATCGAGCCCATCAGCAAATTCCCTCAATACTTCCAGAGTTTTTTTTGTGCCTCGTCAGGATCCATCTTCGCAATTGCCATACCTGCATGAACCATAACCCAGTCACCCAGTACAACCTCATCAGGGAGCATCATGATGGATACATCACGCTTAGTGCCGCCTATGTCCACCGTTGCACCAAATTCATCAAGCTCTATTATCTTACCCGGAAAACCTAAACACATACTCCCACCCCCCCCAAGCCCAGCGGCTTGTAGCTTGTTATAAGCTGATTCAATGTACAAACCTCTCCTTTCTCCCCCCCTTTGTTAAAGGGGGGGAGGCTGAGCAAAGTATTATAAAAAAGAAAGCCCAGCGGCTTGCAGCTTGTTATAAGCTGATTCAATGTACAAACCTGTCCTCTTAAAACTTGTAACAAAAACAATAACAAGTAAGAGATTACTTTCTTAAGAAATATATAGCATATATCAGACCGGCTATAAAGCCCCCCCCAATATGAGCCCACCACGCAACATTACCGCCGCCCCCCCCAGATGTGCCGTATATAAACTGTAAAAAGAACCATAAGAGCAGGAAAGCGAATGCAGGAATATTGACAACCGTTATAAAAACAATGATTATTACCAGTGTCTTTACCTTTGCATGAGGATAGAAAACAAGATATGCTCCCATAACCCCCCCTGCCACAGCACCGCTGGCACCAATCATCGGAACAACAGAATCAGGGAACATAATGACCTGACTAGCCGCCGCCGCAACTCCGAACATCGTATACATGATCAGATAACGCACATGCCCCCCCAGCCTGTCTTCTACATTATCCCCCCCGAAAATAAACAGAAAATACATATTACTAATGATATGCATAAATCCGCCATGCATAAACATAGACGAAAGAAATGGCAGGTATCTGTCAGAAAAACCGAACATACTGTTCTCAACGAAAAGCCTCTTAGGGACTAAACCATACTCAAAGATGAGCTGGCGTTCCTCCATTCCTGTCATATTCAGCATCTGTATGAAGATAAATATATTTACTATTATTAACGCCCAATTTACAAACGGAAATTTTGAGGACGGAATAGAATCTTTTAATGGGAACAGAAGCTATCTCCTTTTTATAGACACCGTCGCAAATTCTTGCTCAGGTGACGGGTTTTATTTTATAATCTCACGACCTTATCAGCATTAAACAGTTTATTGGAAACCGTATATGAATCAGAAACAGTACCAACTTTCAGATAGTCGACCAGTTGAAAATATTCAAGGCACGCACCGCATGCAAGTATCTCAATCCCCCCCATATCAGCAAGCTCTTTGACTAGCTCCACAGTTTCAACATTAGTCGTCAGCATACGCACACTGTTGTTAACAAATATTACGGTCTTTGGTCGCTGGTCTAAATTCTTTATATTGCCTATAAAGCCTTTCATCAGCATCTTCCCCCCCAGCTCGGGTTCTTCACTCCCTATGCACTCACCTGAAATGAAAACAACGATGTTACTCTCAGCCTTCTCCTCAGCTATTGCGCAGTCATACCCCCCCTTTGCCGCATCGATATAAAAGTACCCGTCCTTTTCATTGACGGTGACAGTATGCCCATTCGACTCGCAAAAGTTTTTAATATTGCTACTGGATCCTTTATTGTCTACCACTATGGTAATAACACCCTCCTCTATCTTGTCGAGAGCGTCTTTCATCATTAACACAGGTTGGGGGGGGCAAGCTATGCCCCCCCTTGCATCTATCTTCATCATCTACCTCAAATAAAATATGTATGGATTATAATACTCTCGTGGGGGGGAGTAGTTTCAAGCTTAATAATGGTTTTAACAAAAAAGGGCAGTACCGTTAAGCACTGCCCCCCCTTATTAATCTAAGTTTAAAGATTAAGGATTATTTCTTGTGACATGTGTTACAAGACTTCTTAACCTTCTTCTTTTTGTGACAGTCGATACAAAGTTTGTCATGGAAAACATTCTTTGTCCCTTTAACTTCTTCAGGTAATTCAACCATAAGCACTCCGCCTTCAGGGTCTGAGTGACAGTTAGTACACTCAAGCTTTTCAGCATGCATTTTGTGCTCGAACATAACAGCAGGCTTGCTGCCGTTAGGGGGGGCGTATTTTTCGCCGAGGTTGATAACCTCAAGACCTTCGATATTAGCCATAAGCTCAGCAGAGTTTATAGGACCTGCCGGCTCAGCGTGCTCTTCTTTAGCAGGCTCTTCAGCGTGTGCATCCTGAGCATTGCCGTGACCTATGTTGACAGTGTCACCATGACCTTTCGGCATTATGAACTTTTCATAATCGTCTACTTTTGCATGCTCGACATATTCAGCTACAGCCTTTTTAAGCTCTGCAACTTTCTCGAACATCATCTCGAAGTATTCAGGGTTGTGTACGCCGGCTGAACCGTCATTCTCGATAACTCTGACCATATAGATGAGCTCATTTGCAAGAGCACGCTGACCGTGAGACATATGCTCACGCTTAACCATCATATCGTCGCGAATCTTCTGAACAGCAGGAAGCTTAGCGTTAAAGTCTTTCTGAATATCTGTCATAATTTCTGCGTAAGAGTCATCGTGACAGCTTACACATTTATCTGTATTAGGTCTTGTGAAAGCACTCTCGTGACAGTCTGAGCAGTCAAGCTAGCCATGTACCACTCGTCGCCAGGGAGGTTCTTAACATAAGTACCCAGTTGGATTCCTTTTTGGTTTACGTGACATGATGCACAGTCCTCATTAGCAGGGACTTTTGTAACTTCACGTACATCGTCGTGACATGCGAAGCAGGTTTCCATTTCAGGTTTCTTGAATCTTTCGCCACTGTGACCTATTCCAAGGTGACAGTTCATACATCCGATTCCGGCTTCGGAGTGAGCTTTGTGGTTTGGCTCTACGCCGGCACTAACGCCCTCTTCCATTATGTCGTTACGACCATATTCTTGTCTATAGGCAGGCTGGACAACTTCATCCATATGCCTGAACTCACCTGCGATTTTGATAACCCTGTTTCTACGCATATCAATGTTTGCAGCGTCAGAGTGACAGTAGAGACATGCCTCTTCCGATGCTGCGTGCTGTGCGCCTTCAACAGTAGAACCAAACTCAGTAAGGTGCTTGATTACTTCTTCTTCAGATGTGAAAATCTCATGATAGAGACTTCTCATACCTGCAACAACGTGGGCTTTCATATAGCCCTTGATTCCAGGTGCTCCGTGGCAGTCAAGACAGCTAACATCAGCTTCGCTGTGAATGCCCTTTCTCCAGGTATAGTACTCGCCTCTAACAGCAACTTCTTCTTTCGGGTGACATGTCTTGCAAAACTCTGCAGTACTTGTCATATGCATCTGCATAACAAAACCGAAGCCACCAGCTGTAATAGCTATTGCGAGTATGATAGTAAAGAGGAGAGGATCTTTACTACTGAATTCTTTTATCTTTTGCCACATATCTGCCCCCCCCACAGTAAACATGATGGAACAAAGGCGGGTTTTAACGCCCGCCTTTAATTGATAATTGATCGTTCGTTATTAAACAACGAAAAGAAGGATAAGAGCTACAACAAGTGCGTAAATAGCAAGTGACTCGATCAGTGCAAGACCGATGATCATTGTTGTAGAAATTTTACCTGAAGCACTAGGGTTACGAGAGATACCTTCAACAGCACCTTTGATAGCGTTACCCTGACCGATACCTGTACCGAGAGCAGCTACTCCCATTGCAAGACCAGCACCGATGTACTTAGCCCATGTTGCGCCGTCAGCCATTGCTGCGCCGTCTGCTGCGAAACCAGTTGTAGCTACTGCCATTACTGCAGCTACGGAGAGAAGAATTCTTACTACTTTAGACATTTAAGTCCTCCTAAATATGTGAAAATTTTAGTGTGCTTCTTCGAGTGCACCACTTATATAAATCATCGACAACATCATAAACACATACGCCTGAAGTGCGGATGTGAAAAGCCCAAGGAAAAACATCGGAAGCGGAACCAAAAATGGTACAAGCATAAAGAGGATAATAATAACAAGATCCTCACCGAAGATGTTTCCAAAAAGTCTCATAGAAAGAGACAGAGGTCTGGCAAAATGTCCGATAAGCTCAATGATGAGCATCAAAGGAGCAAGCCAGCTAACAGGTCCTAAAAAGTGCTTGATATAACCGGCACCGTGCTTTCTTATACCGATATACTGGTATACAGCGAAAACTACCAGAGCAGGAGCTGCTGTGGAGTTAAGGTTTGATGTAGGTGCGAGAAATCCCGGGATAAGTCCTAAGAAGTTTGAAAAAGCAACATAAAGACCGATACCGAAGATAAGCGGAATATAAGGTCTCCCTTCCACGCCCATTACATCGTCGCACATATTATAGACGCCTTTAACAAAAAGCTCTAATGCGTTCTGAGTGCGACCGGGAACCTCTGCGTTTTTCTTCATTGCGAGGCTACCGAGAAATATCACGATTAATACCACGAGAAATGTCATGGTTACGTGCCAGAACTTGTGAGAAAAAGCCATACCGAACAGCATGGACACATTAATTGGGTGTTCCATCGTCCTTCCCCCCCTTCACGTTATTATATATAACAAAAATCGTATACACACGGGTATAATTGAGAGCCCCCCCACCAGCATACCTATTATATTCAAATGCAGTTTGACAGTGCAGTACCAGATGACAAAACCTGTCCCCCCCAGCAATCTGACCTGTCCATTAAAAACCAACGCCATCTTAGGGCTGCCTTCAACAAGCCCAACTATCTTTCGTGCAAGGGAAAAAAAGTTCACAGCCCCCCCCAGCATATAGCCCACAAGCAGAGCATTAACAAACGCAGGTTCAAATCCGAACCTGCATACTGTATACAATATCACGAAAAAAAATCAATGACAGAATTAAAATTTTCTTAGGAGTTTTCATCATCGTATAAATTGGTTTTTTTGACGAAATAGATCATATTTTTAAACCCTGCAATAATCCCGCAAATCATAAAGATGAGAAACAGCCATGGTTTAGTGCCGAATGTCTTATCCAGCCACCAGCCCATCCCTGCCCCCCCTATCAAAACACTAAAAGCCAACGAAGTCCCGACAGAGCTGGCATTAGCCATTTTTTTTACAAACTTGTCAGCATCACTTTTTTTTCATTTTATTCCATATGTTTTATGTATATCAACAGCAAAGGCAACACCTGTGCCCGGTTCGTTGAAATTTACGATTTTGTCCAGCCCATCCATAAAATCATCAAAAATCTCATCTGGGATTGTGGTCATTAAGGTTCTGTTGTTTGCTCTCGCACCGACCATAAGGTCTCTGAAACCTGCAAAGATAGGTATATCATAGGCAAGGATACGCCCCCCCATCCCGACAGAGTCGAGCACAGTTCCACCACGCACATCGTTCTCCACCATGTATTCGATGATCTCTTCTAAAAGCTCTACTGTATTTAATACGATAAAAACCAATTTCATAAAACAGACACCTTAGAGCTTATCACTATAGTGTGAAAAAGCCTCCATAAATTTAAGATTGCTTCGTCACCATGTTCCTCGCAATGACGTTTCCTTGTCATTGCGAACCGTCAGGTGAAGCAATCTTTAAAACTATGCCAACTCATCCGCATATTTCATTATATAAATCCTTCCACATTGGATTCATACTATTTATTAAGTCTTCCTTCTTCTTACGGCTGCCGCCTTTAATCTGCTTCTCTCTTATGATGGCATTGCTATATCATCAAAACACTCGTAATAGACCAAGATATCCGTGTTATATTTATTGCTAAAGCCATCAACCAACTTTTCTTTATGCTGGTTAATTCTTTTAACCAAATCTGACGTTACTCCTGTATATATAACCGTTTTGTTATAATTAATAACAAGATACACAAAACCTTTCTTAGTCATAATACTCTTTTATCCGATCAGATTGCTTCGTCACTCTGTTCCTCGCAACGACGTTTTTTTGTCATTGCGAACCGCTAGGTGAAGCAATCTTTAAAGTAAGCTGACCTAAGCCTACTGTATAGCCTTCAAACTTTCGTAATGAGCCTTTATAGTCTTTTCGATATCCTCATCAGTATGGGCAGAGCTTACGAACATTGCCTCGAACTGTGCCGGAGCAAGTGTAATTCCCCCCCTGTCGAGCATAGCATGAAAATACTTTGCATACATAGAAGTATCAGACTTCATCGCATCTGCAAAACTTGTTACAGTTCCGTCTTTGAAAAACAGACATGAAAGGGACTCAATCCTGTTATAAGCATAGTCGAGACCTAGTTTTTTTTGCAGTTCTCAGCAAGACCGTCGAACAATACATCAGCCTTCTCTTTTAAATCCTTATAAAAATTCGGCTGTGACAGTTTATTAAGCATAGCAAGCCCCCCCGCCGCAGTCGCAAGCGGATTACCTGAAAGTGTTCCGGCCTGATACACAGGACCTTCCGGCGACATCATCTGCATTATTTCACGCTTTCCACCGAAAGCACCTACAGGGAGTCCTCCGCCTATGATCTTGCCCATGGTCGTGATATCCGGCTTAACGCCAAAATATTCCTGAGCTCCTCCGGCTGCAAGTCTGAACCCTGTTATAACCTCGTCAAAAAGGAGTACAACCCCCCCCTCTTCATCACAAACCTTTCTCAGGTCTTCGAGGAAGCCGTCGGCAGGGAGTACAACACCCATATTGCCTGCCACAGGTTCTATAAGTATACAAGCCACTTCACCTTTATGTTCAATAAGGAGTGACTTTATCGATTCTATGTCATTATACTGGGCGACAAGCGTATGCTTAGCAAAATCAGCAGGCACACCCGGGCTTGACGGCTGATTGAAAGTAAGTGCTCCGCTTCCTGCCTTCACTAAAAGCGAATCAGAATGCCCATGGTAACAGCCTTCAAACTTGATAATCTTGTCTCTGTTCGTATAAGCTCTCGCCAACCTGATAGCGGACATTAAAGCCTCTGTACCTGAGCTGACAAGACGCACCATTTCAACGGAAGGGACCATTTCACATATCTTTTTAGCTATATCCAGCTCCGCTTTGGTCGGAGCTCCGAAGCTTGTCCCTAAGTCTGCGGCGTGTTTAACCACATCTATAATATCAGGATCTGCGTGCCCTGTGATCATCGGACCCCCCCATGAACATACATAATCTATGTATTCTTTACCGTTTTCATCGTATACTTTTGAACCTTGTGCACCCTTGATAACAACAGGGTCTCCTCCCACAGAACCAAATGCTCTGACAGGACTGTTCACTCCACCGGGGGGGATATACTTCCTCGACTCTTCAAAAATTGACATAATAAACCTCATTAATCAGTTTTAAGAATATTACTAAAGATATGCATCCGACTCAAGTTTTATATGCATAACACGTTATTTCTTTGCATGTAATTACCTTCATGCTTAATTGTGAATGTTTTTTTTACTGACCGTCCTAATTTGTGACGATTTCCTTATATTACTATGTTAACATATGGTTATTCTTTATTTTATGTGGAGTTTTCTATGTCTAAAACTATTTCTATCGAACCGATTACCAGAATCGAGGGACACATGAAGGTCGAGACTCATGTGGAAGGGGGGGGCAAGGTTGCGGGGGGGGCACAAATTAGCGGGCAAATGTATCGCGGCTTTGAAAAATTTCTCGAAGGTCGACACCCTGTAGATGCTGCGAGGATAGCACAACGTGTATGCGGAGTTTGCCACGAAGTTCACGGCGTTGCATCTATACTCGCCTTGGAAGAGCTTTACAACAATCCATCAGTCTCTAACGGGCATATCCTTAGAGATTTGATTCTGGGGGGGATGCACCTTATAACCGATCATCTGCTGCATTTTTATACTTTATCCATGCCTGACTTCGTGGATTTTACCAAGATACTCGAATACAAAGGCTCTGATACAAGCATAAATAACCTAAAAAACTGGGTTATTAAAACGAAACCTCAGTTTGTCCTTAAACGAAACAGCGGAAACTACATATCCGATACAAACACCTGCCTTGGTATGATAAATAACTATTTTCAGGCACTCAAACTCAGGTCAAGAGGGGGGGCTGCGGGGGGGATTGCTCTTATCGGAGCGAAAGCACCTTTCACCCATGCGGTTCTCCCCCCCGGCGGAGTTACAACCGACATCACACCTGCAACCTTAATACAATACCATGCAGTCCTCGAAGATATTAAGAACTTTGTGATGAATCAGTATATACCTGACGTTTTGGAGGTTGCCAAAAGATACCCTGAATATTTCGACATAGGGGGGGTGAGCTATAACAGCTTCTATGCGAACGAAAGCTTTAAGGCGTTGGGCGATCCTGTCTTTAAAGGTGGAATAGTCCTTGACGGAAACAGCCAGTCATTCAACTTTGATCACGTTAAAGAATACTATGACACCTCCTACTACACTCCATCAGGCGACCCTGATCCGAAAAAGTCAGGGGGGGCATACAGCTGGACCAAATCACCAAGATACAACGGTGAACCTGTCGAGGTCGGTCCGCTTGCCAGAATGATAATTAATAAGGATGCTTATTTTTATAAAACAATGAATAAACTCGGTGCAAAGGTTCAATCCTCCACCATGGGCAGACACGTCGCAAGAGCCGTGGAGTCAAGAAATCTTCTGGATCATATGTATTCTTTACTGGACGCTTATAAACTGGGGGGGGAATCAACTATCAATGAAGTGGATTTCGCTAAAAAGATAACAGGCAAAGGGACAGGTTTCTCCGTTGCGGCAAGGGGGGGTGCTTTAATCCACCAGATAGAAGCCGTGGACGGAAAAATAACAAAATATAACATGATAGTTCCAAGCACGTGGAACTTCGGTCCTATGGCACAGGGGGGGAAGATGGGGGGGGTGGTTGAAAAATCCCTCATAAATACACCTGTTAAACACAGCACTGAAAATTCTATAGAAGTAGGCAGGGTTATAAGAAGCTATGACCCTTGTACAGCCTGCTCAATACATTAAAACGAGGGATATCATGTCTATAAATAACCTTAGCAGAAGAGATTTTCTTAAAAAATGCAGAGATGTGTCTGTCCTCGTTTTCGGAAGCACAATCTTTACCGGCGAAATAGCTGAAGGGTTTGTAAAGCTCTCCGCATCAGAAAGACCACAGGTAATCTTTATACAGTCACAGTGCTGTACGGGATGCAGTATATCCACTACTTACGGCAATGAAACGGATTTCATCGATTTCATAACTAATATTATCCGCCTGCAGGTTCACCCGAATCTATCCTTCTCTCAAGGGGGGGAAGACTATATGGCGATGATAGAAGAGGTAGCCAACAGCGGACCTTTCTATCTGGTATGTGAAGGCTCTATCCCTGCCGGAATGAAAGAGGCGTGCATCTTCAACGATGTTCCCATGTATGACTACATGCATACACTCATGAATAAAGCGGCAGCAATAGTTTCATCGGGAACATGTGCATGTTCAGGCGGTATCCCTGCATCCAACCAGAATGTGACAGGAGCTATACCTATGGACGAATACATGCGACGAACCGGGGGGGTAAGCAAACCTATGGTGAAAATCCCTGGATGCCCTATAAACCTGACAGGCTCATGGGGGGGACAGTGGCATATATAGTCGCAACAGGCAAGCTCCCCCCCGAACTTGTTGACGGAAAGCCGAAGCAATACTACGGAGACCTTATCCATAACCAGTGCGGCAGGTATCAGGCATTTAATCAAGGTCACTATACCACAAGCTATGACAAAGAGAAGCACAACTGCCTGCTTAAAAACGGCTGTAGAGGTCCGGTTGTGTTCTCTGACTGCCCCCCCACAAGAAGATGGAACGGAAAAGTCAATGTATGCATAGAGAGCAACACCCCCCCATGCATAGGTGCATCCATGATGATTTCCCATTCAACAGCCCCCCCCTGTATCTATCAGAGGAGTCATTTGAAGATACGTCATGGTCTGAAATGAAAGAGAAAATGAAAAAAATAGCACTCCGAGGGGGGGATAATTATGAAAAACTCATCAATCAAGGTGCGTGTTGCATTATATATTATAATTCCGATTTTATTTGTGGCAGTGATATTTGCCACACTGGATATGAAGAAAAACAGAATGGTCGAAGATTCTATGCATGAATATATGGGATATCTAAAAGACATGATATTCATGTCGACATTCGACTCTCTAAAAAAGGGGGGGAATATGACCCTCTTTGAAGAACTTTTGCTGGAGATAGGAAAATATGAGCAGGTGAACGAGTTTTCACTCATAGACCTGACGGCACAGTTCACTACTCATCAGAAAAGG